>Ga0209700_102070_pt1 | contig 41283 bp, 28 predicted proteins | sample SiratroredBW_FD_187528 | JGI IMG/M metagenome (GOLD analysis project Ga0209700, IMG submission 187528) | Root nodule microbial communities of legume samples collected from California, USA - Siratro red BW (SPAdes) (version 2) | ecosystem: Host-associated > Plants > Roots > Nodule | place: USA...
TTACTAAAAAGTTCACTTTGTCCTTCCAAATTTAGAATATTAGAATCTTAAAATTAATTAATTAAGTTTTAAATACTTTATAAAGTTCGATGTGTTTTGATTAATGTTTTGTTAGAAAAAAAAAAAATTGTTTTAAGAGTGTTGAAAATAACTTTTTCTTTTGTTTATTTTCATCCAATTATTTTGTTGTTTGATTTTGGCTTAACATAATAATATAAAATTTTGTTTTCTCCTTTTAAACTTGTTATGATCAATTTATATTTTGTTTTCTGATTTTGTTTTTAATCTCAGTCAACTCAATTTCAGAGAAAGAAAATGCAAATTAATTAATAAATTAAAAAATAATAAAAGGAAAAAATAAATTAGTGAGTTGAAGAAAAAATAACAGAAATAATAGTCAATTCATCTTATTAGTACATAAAATTTTAAAAAAATAATAAATAAAATTTAATTAAAACTATCTAAACTTTTATGGTTGTTGGTTGCATTATTTACATACCACTGATATATATATATATATATATATATATATATATATATATATATATATATGACATTTCGAACTCAATAATTTATGATCGTATATCACTATGCCGTTTTTGTTCCCTTTGTCTCCCATTTTCTCTTTTCCCATAATTCAATGTCAACTATTATTATTTTTTTTCTTTCGGCTTCATTATTGTCCAATGTTTTTACATCTCTTGCATTATTATATAATTCCAAAAAATAGTTCAACTTAGATTATATTGTTTAATTGTTTAGGATAAGTAATTGACAATTTGAAACAGTCTGTACAGATGTTCTGAATAACATGTACTTAATTCAGTAGTGGTAGCCATATGGTTAAATAAGAATTGACTAGTTGTTTTTAACCATTAAGAATTTTCACAAATATTTGTCCGTTTACATATGGGCCGTTGAAGTGCAGCCCATACAGAAATAGGGTTTTCAAACTTTATTGCACACAACAACAAAAAAAATTCATTTCTTCCCTAAAAGACCATTTTGTAACTAATTAACATTCTTTGAAAAGAACACTGTTACAACAAAAACTTTTTCCTTTACAACACAGGATATCATTCTACATAAATTATTAGTATAACCCATTTATAAAGGGGTATTGTATAACTGTTGCACCTAATAATTGATATAAAATCTCATATTCTACATCATCAGTTATAACTAGAATATGTTTTTTCAGATAATTTTATTTTAGATGTTTCTTTCTTACAAATAACAAATTTTTGGAAATCTAGTGAGAGCAGTTCTACTAAATATATTAATTTATCTTAAAAGATCCTAAACCCAAAACATAATAACTATGAACTTTTAATGCACATAAAATATTTTGTCTATTTGTTGCTGTTTTATTAAATTGTTGTAGTGCACATAAAGTTTTATATAACAACTTTGAAATGCCAAAAATTTAGTTTATTATTTTTTAAAATATTATTACCCTATTTTAAGAATTGATATTACTCACACTTATTATCTTTTACATTCATTATATGGTGTAACATTCAAGTTCAAAATGTATTGGGTACTTATTGCATTAATTATAACTTTTAACTAAGTTGTTTAACAATTAAAATGTATTGTAAAAGTAGTTCAGGATAGTAAGAAGCGAAATATCTTGAAGGTTGTATATTGATGATGCAAGTTTATTATCTAAGATATTGCATATTTTCATTTTTATAATACTATAAAAAAAACGTCATATGTTGATAAATTAGAACTTTAGATGAAAAACTAATTATTTTTTTATACCTCTCTGTTATATCTCTATTGACTTTGGTGTAATAAGTAAAATTATATGATAATATGATTTTTAGGAAGTATAACCATCAATTGCCAATTAGAAATATATTGGATATCATCATCAATGATGATGTCTATATAGATTTAACATATATAATGATTCAGTGGTACTTACATATTAATTTATTAATTTATGAAGTCATGTAATTTTTTTTTATGATTCATGAATTGTTAATTTAATATATGTCTGACATTTTTGTAGACTTTTATATTGACAGAAGTGGAAGAAATCCTTACAAATTTGAACTCTTCATACCAAGAGTTAATATTTGCATATCTACACAATTAATATAAACATTAGTTAAAAGTTTGATGATGTTAAACTATGCAAGAATATAAGTCTAACTACACTGTGATTATATAGTTCATAATTGTATAACAACAATACTCAACATTTAGTTATCTTATATTATTTTGAAAGCATACTGTAAGTTGATTATGTACAAAGTTAGATAATCATTCTCTACACCAAAAAAAAAATATTTTTATACTAGGACACAACTCAAGACATGTCATACAACTTCCATAATAACTAAATTCATTCTACCATTATAGTTTTATCTAGACTTAACATTGTTGACATCAAATTGGTGTTGATTCTTTTTTTATTTTTTTGTTATTTTTCAGCTATGTTTTTAGAATGTAGCCTTTCATTTTACATATTTATATTTGTTAAAAAATTCTAATTTTTTTTTATGTTTTTTTGTATCGATTAGAGATTTATCAACCCATTATTTTTCTTAAAAAAAAATGACTTTTTACGTCGATTGTAAGCTACAATCAACGTAATAGATTACTTTTTACGTCGATTCTAGCTTACAACCGACGTAAAAAGTCCTCATCTACATCGATTCTAGCTCCAATCGACATAGTATCTATCTCTTTTAGTTATTTTAGTTGGGTATATGATGTTGGTTTCTATTTTCAACCGACGTAGTGACGTACATATTACGTCGGTTCCATAACCGACGTTGTATGTCCAAGACTTTCTACGTTGTCTGCATCTACGTCGGTTGCATAACCGACATAGAATGTCTTCCAGAACCGACGTAGAAGGTCATTTTTCTACTAGTAATTACTTACCTTCAATTATGAGATTGAGATTCTCATCCCATCAATCATACAATAATGAACGGAGTGAAAAGTTGAGGAGAGTGAGGTTTTATGTTATTTAAAAATATAATAAATTTGGTTTAAATTTTTTAGAGTGTTTGTAATTTAGAGTGATGTTAAAAAAATATATTATAAATTTTGACATTTTAACTAAGATTAAAATTCACCCATCATCTCCTATCACATAAAATATATTATTGAAAAGAAAAAAAAATTACAAAAACAAGCAAACCACACCAAACACATTTAGAAAAAGAACACGATTCCTACTAAAAACAGAATATGAAAATTTTGTTCCTATATGGAAAAATCCAAACTAATACTATTGAGTTAAAACAGGATATCAAACAAAATCTAACTTATTATGAATCCAACATTAGCCAATTTATCAATACAATGATTTTTTTTTCCAAAATACGAGAGATCTTGAAATCTATAACATCACATATATTTAATCACTTTTTCCATCTCATTCAGAGAGTCCAAGGAAACATAGGAAAAAAAACTTAACAAAGTAAAGTCACTTTTCAAGTAAAGCTTCCTATAACTAGCTTACTAAGCATGTTCATTGGCAAAATATCACCCATAATCTCTATATACAGAAGTTCTCATTCCTCAAAAAAAGGCTGAAAAACTACGAATGCACTCCCCTCTACTTCTTTTGAAGATACTTGTACATGGAGTAGGTTTAGGAGATTCATAGCAGCACCATCAATATTAACTTTGATCCAACCCACCTTAAGAAAAAGTCAAATCACTTGAACAGAAGTAGAGACATTCCCAATCTAGTGCTAATATCAAAAAAACTTCAAGACATAGATGTCAACAACATCATTAGACATACATTTCTTAGAAGTATTACTTAATATTCAAATGTAAATATTTAAATGTAATCCTTAACCATGTGAAGGCTGAATCCCTACTAAAGTTCTAGTGGAATCTAACATGATTCCTCATCCTCCAAGTCATCCATAAAAAGAAGGTGATAGCGACAAGTCTAATGTACTTGATCAAAGGGATACTTTGAGACTTTAGAAAATATATAAAACATAAATAAGAGATTAATAAAATCAGAAAATACATTATGAAGCTACACTAAATAAAATAAATAAAAGAAAAATTGAAGAACAAAAGGGAAGGAAGAGAGAGAGAAAGAAAGGGAGGAAGGGAGAGAGAACATCTTCATAAGCTCTTTTATTCCAATTTTCATTTTTGCCATCAAGTTCTCAAGCTATAAGGCAAAGTAAATTTTGATATTCAATAATAGCTGCAAATTTAGATACCCAAATCTTTGATATCAAAATAAATTATGACAATCCCTAATAGTTGCAAAAGAATAACTTTCACCCATCTCAATTCCAATTTTACAAGTTCTATTATTTGATAAAAGAGCCTTCAAAATCAATTTTTTTCTTGTTTTCTTAAACTTTCATTAGATTCTACTCCAATATGGCATAGCCTTTCTCCAGTAATTTTACAAGGCTTAACAAGTTAGTCTTTGTTTGTGTATATAAAGAACACCTCTTATGAATGATTGTTTTCCATCTTTTCTTTAAATCAAAACTTTGCCATCCCTGTAAAGTGTTATTATCAACACTTTACTAAATTTATACTTCACCTATTCTGTAATGACAATTTAATATTTGTTTACATATACTAAGAAGAAGAATAAATACTTAATATTTTAAAATAATTTTCCTAAAAGAAATCTTTTTAATAAGGGTATTAGTTTTATTGTATCAAAGACAATAACTAATGTAGAAAGAAACACAGTAACTAAAGTAGAAAGAAATTGAGAATAAAAAGTAATACTTTAGTGAACACAAGAGTAAATTTAAAATAGAAATTAAATTTCTAAAACTACTGTTATTTTAAGCGAAAAAGTACAAAATTAAATTATTTTTAATCGTACTCTTCAACTTTCAAAAGGATACTTTTTTTAAGCCTTTTAAAATTCATATACAATAATGATTAGCAAATATTTAATCAAAAAAGTTTATTAAAATATCTTTAATTTTCAACTACTCCTATGTCAATTTCCAATGTATGTTATTAATTGTTTTTAATGAAAATGTTGTTAGAAAGAAAATATTAAAAAACACTGTTATTTTGAAATAAAAACAAAAATTAAAAATCTTACTACGTTTCTTTTTATTTGTTCAATTTTATAAAATAAATTTCTTCTTTTTATTTGTCTTTTTAAAATTTTGAAGAACATATTTATTATTTTCCGTATTATATAATTTTATCAATTCTAATTTTTAAATAATTTTACATGTATTTATTTTGTTAAAGGACAGAGAAATGAATAAAATAGAAACTACACAATTATTTTTATCAGAATCAAGAAAATTTATGATACTTATTCCTACAAAATAATCTTTAATTAAAAGAAAATAAAAATAATGGAGCGTGTATTACTTTATGTTAGAATTAGAATGTTAAATCTTTATAAAATTATTATTTTAAAAGGATGGTATAATTTCAGCAAAACGGTTTGACCGAAGGGCGAATTAGGAGTTATCTAATATAAACATGATAATTCCTGTAGATTCAAATATATTATTTCCGATTTAAAATAATGGTAGTTTTTAACTATATAATTTCTTTTAAAATAGTCACTTTCTGGCGAGGTATTATTTCTTTTTTTCTTAATATGTCACTAAATCAACTATTTTCTTTCTTTAATTTAGAATAATGTATTTAAAAAAGAGGAATTATTTAAAAAAAAATGTTTTAGAAAATAGTATATTTATCATTATTCTTAATACATGTTCAATAACCTTAGTAGTTATGAAATGGAAATAATTAAAAACAAAACATTTAACAAATTTAAATATAAGCAAATTTGGTAAATATTAGGGAGGGTAAAATTTTCAAATCAAATAAAATATCCATGACTACATTTATACTTGCCAATGAGCTTCCTTTTGTCCTAGGAAAGAGGTGTGGCCCTTCCTCTAATGGTGAGAGAGGAAGACAAAGACTAATATTTATTATACATTTATGATTTATGATGATCTGTTTCCCAATTGATCGCTGCTCACCAACCTCAATTACCTCTCGCTTTGGTTGCAATATTGGCCAGTCAAAACTGGGAGTTCATTTATTGATAACTCTATTCTTGATGAATTTGACTAGCATATTATAAGTAATTCTGTCAAAATAATTAACGTTATCATTTTATATTACTAATTACTTTAATCTTTTTAAATATGCGTTCAAGATTCTTTTAATTTTGATAAAATATTTATAATTTGTTCAATTTTATCCTTTACGTTTTAATATATATATATATATAGACACACAGATACACATTAACAGTAACATTATAGTTACATAATTTTAATTCTAGTAAAATACACAAAATCTTTCTCATGTATATTCAATCTATATCCAATCTATATGTATAAATTTTTGTTGAGTGAAAATAACTTCATCTCCAATTTAACTTTACTTTCAATTTAAGGTGAAAAACTTTTATCAACTTTAATACTACTATATCATGCATAGATAACATAGTAGTATTACTTTTTGGATTATTACCTATTATATATTTATTATATTAATAATATTACTGTAGTTATTGTTTATTCGTATCATAAAATTTAATTCATCTCTTCTCATATAAGGAATACTAATGACAATGTACAATCAAGTTTTAATTCACTACGATAAAAGAATATTGAAAAAAGTAAATGAAAAGTACATAAAAGTTTCATATCTCCTAATTTATATTTGCATTTGTGTCATTTTGTATAGAGAATTTAATTACTTGACAATAACCTCAACTTATAATCATTCCAAAACTCAACCAAAATCTATTACTCTGCGCTGTAAAATAAATTTAAAATTTTATAACTCATAGATTTTCTATACTCAAAAGATTCCATATAAATAACCAGATTGTACTTTTGAAGCCATTTCTCGTTATTTACCATAGATTACTTAAAACCTCTAAGATATAAATGGTATTATACAATCTGACATCATTTTCAAATATTTAATTTGAACTTCATATCAAAATTTTAAACCAATTAAAGTAGCATAAGTTTATTGACTCTTGTCTTATTTAGTGGACATACCTTTTAAACTATAAAAATAACAAATTTGACTTGGATCGTGAATCTATTTCTAAAAACTCGAAACACTTAGAAAACACTTTAAAATTATTCAAATAACAATTTAAATGAAATATTTGTTAAAAATCCAAGTACGAGAGAAAAGCCTCACATTGAACATTCTAAAATTATAGATTAAAGGAGGTATTATAATTTTTTATAATATTTAATGTTGTAAACTCATAATATTGAATTTTCTCGTTGTATTTTCATATAGAGTAAGAATAATATCAAAATCAATAATGGTTTGTCTAAATATTGTAGTTAGACTCTCAATATAACCACTAATTAAAAACTTTTGTTAAAATGAAATTAAATACCTTTACACAAAAATTTACTTCAATGTTAAATGGGTTAAAATGAGAGGTTAACTTAATTAATGTTGAGTCTTATAATAAATTACAATAATAATATTTAAAATATTTTCTTCTATAATTTTTCTTTTTAAGTAATGGTAGTTATATGAACAGCTTTGCTTTATATAATAAGCAAACGTCGCTTCATTTGCTTTAAAATTTGTAAAAATATCTTTCAATTATATATATAAAAAGATCTTTAAGCAAATGTGATATTTTGATATTTATGAAAAAAAATACATCTCGATAATAAAAAATATTAATATTTTAATTATATAATTTTGTATTTTTTTAACTTAAAATATCAATACAAATTATTATATTATTAAAGTGAGTTATAATTGAGTATTTTTTTTTCTTTTTTTGAGCTCTCAAAATATCATTTTCCATACATAGACGCATTTATGGAGCATGTGCTCCTTAAAGGATTTCTTAGAAAATTGCTGTGTGATACAACTACTAGAACCATAAGCAAAAGCAAACCTAGACTAAAGACGAGCTTCAATATATTTCATCCCTGTAATATAAAAGATGAAACTGAGCCGTTAAATGTCTTCAATATTTCACCATTTTCAAAAATAGAGAACTTAAAACTAAGCTATTTTTTAGCACATTGCTCAAACTACACTTCACTGATGGTAGGAGACGAGCCTTCATTGTAACGAGGGTCATTTCCACCGTTTACGCTTGTGCATTTGGGCACTTTTGTTACCTCACGAAGCATCTTAACCACTTTTCTCATTGTGGGGCGAGTTACTGGGTTGGAGCCGGTGCAATGCAGACCCACACTCAATACCATGCTTATTTCTTCCCTGTGTTTGGAGTCCAAAGTAGGATCAATTACACTATCCAGTCCTCCATCTTTCAATTCAGATGAAACCCATTTCACCAAATCATTTTCTCCATCCTCTGGATCAATAGGGGGCCTCCCAGTTACCACCTCCAAAATCACCACTCCAAAGCTGTATATGTCACTCTTCTCATTCACCCTCAGAGTGTACGCGTATTCTGCACATCAATAAAGTACCACATGGCCACGTAAATTCATGCATGTTGCAAAAGTTAAGGTCATGTCAGTTATTGATGGGAAAATTAACTACAGATGGATAACAAATCATAAATATGTTAGAGTATAAGCAGGTAGCTTTTCATCAATAGGAGATTACTTACTTAAACATGAAGACAAATTCTAAGTTTATGGGCTAGCTTTATAGGAAATGTTAATGGTCTTAATTGATATATAACGGTTGATATTAAATTGAGATGCAAAATAAATCTAAATATGTTGAATCCAAACCATTCCTTTTTCATCACTAAAATTATCCATGTAGCATCCAATAAAAGGTAACCAAGCAGAAAAAAATAAAATCTAACATTCAAGTGACGTGATGATTAAGAATTCAAGCGGAATGCAACAAGAAAGTGGATACTTTTTAAATGTATTTGTCAACTTAATTTCTCAAACCTGGTGCAATGTAGCCGTACGATCCTGCAATTACAGACATTGATTCCCCTTGGGCGGCGCTTGTAACCATTTTTGCAACCCCAAAATCTGCAACTTTTGCCACAAACTCCTCGTTAACCAATATATTGTTAGATTTCACATCCCTGTGGACAATGGGTGGGACACAATCATGATGCAAATAAGAAAGCCCCTCAGCAGCATCAACAACAATTTTATACCTAGTGGGCCAATCCAACAAGATCTTCTTGTTACCCTGTAACAAATCAGCCAAGCTCCCATTTGGCATGTATTCGAAAACCAATAGCTTGTGGTCCCCACTGTTGCAGCAACACCACAACTTCACAATATTCCTGTGCCTAATCCTCCCCAGTGTTTCTACTTCAGCATCAAATTCATCTTTTCTAGAACCAACATTTTCATTCACTTTTGCTGGGGCTCCGCTCAATTTTTTCACAGCCACCACCTCACCATTGCTAAGCACCGCCTTGTACACCTTCCCAGATGATCCCCTTCCTATCACATTGGCCTCATTCAGCAACTTAACAACCTCAAACCCACTAAACCGCAGCTTGTGAAATGACTTCCAACTCGAAGTGCATGACCCTTTCTTCGATTTCTTCACCTTCCTGTACCTAAGGTAAAACCATGCCACCCCAATAATGAACACAACTACAGCAAGCACGAAAATGAACCACAAAATCCACATATACTTCCAGTTCTTATTCCTACCACAACAATTAAAAAGCCCAGGGAGATTACTACAGAGGCCAGGATTCCCTATAAAACTCGTCTGATACTCGGGTTTGGCAAAAAGAGGAGGAATATTCCCCGTGAGCTGATTGTAAGACAAATTCAGCTCAGATAGCCTCAAATTTTGCAACTGCAATGGAATCTGCCCAGAGAAATTGTTCCAAGAAAGATCAAGATAATCAAGCACAGACCAACTTCCTAATTCACTAGGAACATTTCCATCCAACATATTATGTGACAAATTAAGGTCAGTGATCTTACTCAAGTAACCAATTCCAGAAAAATTAAGATGGCCAGAAAGTTGATTAGAACTGAGATCGAGATTAACCAACTGCTTCATCTTCATCATACTCCTCGGAATCTGACCCGAGAGATTATTATTACTGGCAGCAAACTCCAAAAGATTGTCCAATAACCCAATTTCCTCAGGAATCGAACCAGAAAACCGGTTACTAGAAAGCAACAAATTTGACAAGCTGGAAGAGCCAGAAATCCCCCTAGAAATGTGCCCAGAAAAATAATTTTCCATAAGCTCAAGCAAACGCAAACGGGGCAAACTCCAAACCCCTTCAGGAACACTTCCGGAGAGATTATTGTTCCTTAACCGAACCCTCGTTAAACTCTTGCATTTACCGAGACTCTCGGGAATTTCACCCGCAAACGAATTGAATATCATGAGTAACTGCTCAAGCCGCCCCTGCCGGCAAATGTTCGCCGGAATTTCGCCGGAAAACTGGTTAAACGAAACGTCAAGATGGTTCAACGGTGAGTTACTCCCCAAATCACTCGGCAACGTTCCGACGAGTCTGTTACTGAAAATTTTGAATTCACGGAGGTTCGGAGAACGCGCAATGGCCGCCGGCAAAGACCCTTCGAGTTTGTTCTCATATAAATTCAGTGACTCGAGTGGCAACTCGCACAACTCGGTCGGAATGGTCCCAGTCAACTCGTTTCTCGACGCGTCGAATAATTTCAAACTTGTCATCTTCGACATTCCTCTGGGTAGCTCCCCAGAGAGGGAGTTCTGGTAAAGCTCAATCTTGGTCACGCGCGTGAAACGCGTGAACCATTGCGGAATGTGACCGGTGATGCTGTTCTGAGACAAGTCGAGGTCTATCAAGTTCACGAGATTGCTGAAGGTGTGTGGAATGGGACCTTCCAGGTTGCACATAGCGAGAAAAAGCGTTTCAAGGTTTCGAAGGTTACCCAGTTCTCTCGGAATGGGACCCGACCTGAAGGAGTTGTAAGCGAGTTGAAGGTGTTTCAGGGAAGTGAGGTTACTGAGTGAAGCAGGGATGGTGCCGGTGAAAAGATTGCCAACGAGGTTGAGCGTTTCGAGGTGGCGTAGGGCGGCGAAACTCTCCGGAATTTCGCCGGTGAGGTTGTTGCCTGAGAGGTCGAGGTAGCGGAGGGAGGTGAGTGCGGTGAGGGAGTCGATGCGGCCCACGAGGTTGTTTTGGGAGAGATCGAGATGGCGGAGAGAGCTGCAGCGGGAGACGGCGGACAGGGAGGAGTTGATGAGGTTGTAGGAGAGGTTGAGGGAGGAGAGGGAGGGGAGGCGGCCGAGGGCGGCGGGGAAGGGGCCGGAGAGAAAAGAGAAAGAGAGATCGACGGCGGTGACGACGGCTGAATGATGGTCGCAGGTGACGCCCTTCCACCGGCAGGGGGTGGAGGCGGTGCGGTTCCAGGTGGAGAGTGAGTTGTGGGGGTCGGAGAGGCGACTACGCGTCTCTAGGAGAAAAAGGCCGTCGTGGGTCAGAGAGATAGAGAGTCGTGGAGGAGAGAGAAGGAAGAGAAAGAAAAGAAGGAACATTCTGCTGAAGTTAGAAAGATTTTGTGTTGGGAGTGGTCGTTTGTTTCACTTGTTCAGCTGTGAATTTGCATGGCATAGCATGGCATAAGATTGGTACAGGTAACTTTTATACACAACTATTGGAGCCCATTGTTTCTCTGTTAGGTTCTAGTATTTCTATGTAATTAGAGTTAAAGTGAATTTATATTTATATATATATATATATATAAAGATTAAATTAAATTAAAATTATTATTATATTATTTATTATCAAATCATTTATAAATATCTAATTTTATATATATGTACTGAACTTAATATAATTTTTTTTATAAAACTCACATAAAATTCATTTATAAATGAATGTAAATTTATTTTATAAAGTTAAATTAAATTTAAGATATACTTCTTAAGAATTTAGTTAAAATATATATCTACTATCCATAACTTATAAATTACTAGTGAAAGAGATGTCTCTAACCTAAAGTCTAAAAATACAAATATATATTAAAATTTATTATGTGTTTATCATACAAAATATAAGATTCTATGTTAACTAAAAATAAGATTAATTTATGAAAATAAATTTCACTAAATTTATAAAGTTATGTTTCAAATTTACTTCGTAAAATAATATCATTACCTATAAATATTCAATATTACATATCTAGCTAGATATAAGAAAATGTTTAATAATCTCGTCAACTAAAAATAAAATTCATTTATAATATTTAAATCAATACAAATTTTAGTTTACAAATTATTTTATAAAATTAAATTAGATTTGAAATTCATTTTTAAAAAATAAATGAATTCTACTACTTTCATATTATATGTTTATACGTAAATAAATTATATATTCGTCTTAATGATCAATAACATTCTCTACTAAATACAAAGAGTAAGCTTCCAACGGCTTATAAGCTCTCCACTTACAACAAAGGTGGGTCCCATCTTTGATTTGAGAACGGTTTACAGATGTGTTAATGGGTGCAGCAACACGAGAGTCTTCTTCAAACCATGTTCATGTCACGTTTTCTGTGCATGAGAATGGCTCAGAGTCCAAAATCTGTTAATTCTCGTAACTCCCCAACTGTATTTTATTTTAAATAATAGAATAATAGATCTCCAACGTTATATTATACTAAATCTCCTGTTTTTATATTTTTTTATTATATTTTAAATTTTATAATTTTATTTTTTTTATATTTATGTTATATGAAACTTTAATTTTAAATTCTAACCGTACCACCTTATCAGATGTTTCTGTAATGTTTCTCACAAAATTTAGATATTAAATTTAATATAGATTTGAATGGACCTCACTTTCCCCAAAAGAGTTCCTGTTCTCTATATCTGGTCTGTGATTCACGATACAAGTTCCACTATTTGAAAAACATGAAACAGTGGGATGAAAAACCAAAGAGAACAAACGAGAAAATAATAAAGAAATGCTACAAAAATTAATGAAATTTACAGGATTTAATAAAAAAGTGTATGGAAATAAAAATTATTATTAGATGAGTTACATAAATACGTATTTATTTAATTATTGTTTTATTTGGATATAATATTTATCAGTTTAGAACACAACAATCAGTTTAAGGAGAAAACCTCTTTAACCAGTTTAGTATTTGATAAGGAAAATATTACAGGAGCATCTTTTATTTTTTTTTACATCCCTGAGATACTCAATAAAATAATGATATTCTTTTTTCAGTTCATTTATTTTAAATGATTTTATGTGTAGTAGAAAATAGGGTGTGTGTAATAGAAAATAGGGTGTTTGTGTGAAATTTGAATCACACAAGTAACCTTTATTTGAATTGCTAATTTGTGGAAATTTAAATAGATTGTACACAATTAACAGAGAGTGTGAATTTCTGTTTTAAAAACTTTTGAAAACATTAATAGATCTTGAAAAAATCTTGTAATCTATCCATTTGAAATATTTAAGTGCAAAAAACTAAAGAAATAAATATATAAAGATTGAAAAATAAAAGATAAGTATAAAAAGAGAAAAAAATTATATTAGTTCGATTATTTATATCTATTTACCATCATCTCAACTTTAGGAATATTGAATTATTATTTGGATAAAATTCAATTACAACTACACTTCACATGATACTTATATTCATTCACTCAAAATATGAAAAAAAAAATTAAGAATCTATAGAGAATGATACAAACCAAAATGTAGAAACATGTTCCTAAGAAACATCAACCCTAGATATAAAAAGATTACAAAAGATTTGGAAACATTTATGGAGCATTATTGAAGCAAAGGAGTGTATAAAATGTGTTTGATATGTGAGTAATTTCTTTGAAAAAAACACAAAGAAGAAATTTAAAGAGGATTTGATTATTTGATAATTTCAACTTATTGTTTTTAAAAATAATTGATTATATTGTTTTTCTAATTCTGAAAACACAATTTAAACAATTTAATAAATTATTCTTATAGTTAATAGATTAAATACAAACCCTGTTTTCAAGTTTCAAATAATTAATTACCTCAAAGACTAATAAATTATTTTGATAGTTAACTGATTGAATGCAAACTTTGTGTATCCACTAAGTTCAAGATAATTAATTATATAAAACATTAATAAATTATTTCAATTATTTTGTTTATTATTAAATTTGGAAATCAATAGCAACAATATAGTGAAAGTCCCATAAAAAGGATAATTAATTATGTTTAATTATAATCAATTATTTTATAAAGTAATTTTAGAAATATTTTTTAAAATATAATTAAGTAGGAAAGTAATTAGTGAACGTGATGTATAAACAACTACACTAAAGAGATGAGTTTAAAGGATGGATTGTTGGTGGTATTCCATAGGTGATGTTGGTATCTAACACTTGAGAAATTTTAGAAAATTTTGAATAAGAAAAAGATAATTTGGGATCTTTATTTTAATCATTGTTCTTTCTTTTTTACTTTGTACAGTAGTGTTATATGAGTTACAAATATATATATATATATATATATATATATATATATATATATAAATACATGTGTACCAATATATACTCCTAAAGGGACTTTAATATCAACCACTTATTATGACCTAATATTCAATATTTTCTTCTACTTTATTCTTGAACTTTTAAAAGCTTCTCTTATTTTATGAAACTTTTCTGTATGCAAAAACCTTTACGAAAATATTATCAAGTTAATCATTTGAGTAGTGAATATCTAATTTAATCCTTTCAAAGTTTTTTGTTTAAAAAAAAAACTTTTTATCAACAATAAAAGCATATAAGGTACTTCAATCCTTACATCAAAAAATTACATGTAAAGACTTACTATAACAGTAAGTTCAATGAGGATACAAAATCTTAATCCCAACAGTAAATAGTATCCTATGTATTTTTTTTATATACAATAATGAATTTTATTAATAACGGGGTAAAAGGGTTATTTCTAAATCCTATGTATTAAGTTCAGAATTAACTTTGTTATAATGTACTAAAAAGAGTTGCAGATTGTGTCCCTTACTTTCCTAACATATTTAATATCTTTGCAAGATTTAGAACTTCTTCCATAACCTCTCTCTATCTAGTAGATGTCATCTTCCTAGTCATATTTAGGTTTTTTTCCCAATTTTCAATTTTAATTCCTAAAATTTATTTATCAAAATAGACAAATTTTGCCAGCTAGATAGACATAATTTTAAACTGGTCAAAATAAAAATGACATAATAACGATTTCAATTAATGACAATAATTAAAATTATTTTTTCTTTTCAATCATTTTTTAATTATTTGATACTATGATCCTCAAGTTTAACAATTAACAAAATAAATAATAATAATAATAATTATTATATAATAATAATTAACAAAACTATAACATCTCAGAAATACAAATTTATTTTAAATTAAAATAAAATAGAATAATGATAATAATAATAATAAGAATAATTCTAATTAAATTCATATGAATTTAATTTAAATAATAATAATAAGAATAATTTCATACAAATGTAATTTAAAAAATAATTATTATTATTGAATTCACTTATTATTAATTATTATTAGTATGTTATTTTATTTTAATTTAAAAATAATAATAATTATTATTAAATTCATATGAATTATTCTTATTATTATTATTATCATTATGTTATTTTGTTTTAATTTAAAATAAATTTGTATGTCTTAATTATTTTATTATAGTTTTGTTAATTATTATTATTAATCTTTTTGTTCATTGTTAAAGTAACAAACATAGTGCTAAATAATTAAAAAGTTATTTGTTAATTATTATTATATAATGATTATTATTTTTTCTATTAATTGTTAAACCTAGCAATCATAATATCAAATAATTAAAAAATGATTGCAGAGAGAGAAATGATTTTAATTAATGTCATGAATTGAAATGGTCAGCATGTGATTTTTATTTTGACCAGTTTGAAATTATGCCTATCTAGCTAGCAGAATTTACCCATTTTACTAAATAATTTTCTTTCTACCCATTTTAGAAATTAAAATTGAAAAGTATACCAAAATGAAAAAAAAAAGCCTCATATTTACATAATGTTGTTTTGTGCTTGTTCCAATAATGACAGCTGAGTTCTAGTTTTCATGTGCTCCATATAAATTGTTCTTAGTGCACGTGAAATGCATCTATTGTATTCCTGATCTTGCAGTTGTATTCGTTTTGTTTTCCATCCATGTAACTTAATAACTTGGCACTCTTAGTTTTGCATTAAATTTGTCTTTGAGCCTTTATTTATTACACTAAAACAATGTAATTCACATTTATCTACATTTCTGTTGAATATGATCTAAGTGGTTAATATTAGTGTTTTGTTTCAGGTCCTGCATTAACAAAAGACACATACCCTTCCTATAATATCTTCATAGCAGTATCAATTGAATAAGTAATTTATAATTTTAATTACCTAACACTCTTTCTACGCCACTTTTTGATTTAAAAAAATCATCTTGATTATATTGATTACTGATACCTATTTTATGTATGCTATCCTAACATTTACATCTCCCTCTTAGCTTTATTCCCTTTTGTATACATTAATATTAATTTTAAGAAAGTCTCATTATTCAAGCACCAATCTAAATAAGTAAACTAGCTTTTTTTTATTCTCCATTTGTCTAAGTCCAAGTCTTAATCTGAATTAATGCAAAAACCTTTATAGAATCAAATCTATCATTTCTAAAGATAAATTTATTCATGTGAGTCCAAATACTTCAAATAGTAGTTATTCATACAATTCTCTACATACTATTTCATTTTTATTCAAACCTGCAAGCTCAAAGCTTAGGAAGTGACTTTTGGTTGAATTATGGTGTACCAATTGCACTTCTGTCCATGTATCATACATATTTCATATTATAATTGATTCCCTATACATAATAATAAATAAATGACTTGTGGTTTTTATAGTTATCTATCATATTAGGTATTTATTATTTGTCACGTGGATTCCTTGCTTAGTGAGATTATACTATAAGTAAAAAGCTATTTAGACACCAATTTTAGTTACCAAATAAAATGGTTGCTAATTATAACCAAAATGATCACTAAATTAGGTTTTGGTTGCTAAATAACTATAAAATAAAAGTAATGATTAAATTTTGTAACCAATTAAGTTAAGATAATTGATATCTAACATTAGTTACCAAGGTTTTAGCCACTTATACTAGTAGATTCTAAATTGGTCTCTAATTAAGTTGGTGACTAATTTTATCATTTTAGAGACCAATAAATTGATTTTTGTTAGCACTAGTGAGTTGCTATGAAGATTTGATGAAGCCAACCATGTGAAGAAGTTCAAGACCTGCGATCATATGTGGACTGCATGAAAATTGAAAGGCTCGGTCTAGAACTTAGGATTGTGTTTTGTGTGACAAGTTTGATTCAAGTCAGCAATATAAGCATTCTCAATCAAGGATAAGCTCAATGTTTTCAAACCTGATTTAAATAAGGTTTTTAAAAATTACTAAAATCAGATTTTGAGGTTTGAACAACTGTTTTAACTAACTGAGGAAAAACAATCGACTATTTGACAAAACAGTCGACTGAATTTTAAATGACAGTTGTCTATAAATAATTGGCGCGAAATTTTGGAACATAACGAAATCATTCTGAATCATTTTCCAAAATCAGTGCTCTGAGTTTTCCAAGAGAGAAAAAGCGCCCCAATAGTTTTTGTGATCAAGATCATTTGAAAAGCTCTTCAAGAACTGCTTTCTCAATACTGCTGGAGCTTTGAATTGACTGTTGTTGCTATACTGCTGATCTGATCATACTGAATAAGCCTTCTATACCCTTTCTTCATTACTTTTGTAATTTGTTGTATAAAAGTACTAGTTTTGCTGAGTTTGTGATAATTCTTTCATTATATTGAATTCTATTCTGGTGTGAGTTACCTGGTGTGGTAATTTTGTTTGTACAGTGGGTTCTGTACAGGTTGTAACTTGCTGAGGGGATCAAGGGGATCAGTAAGGGGTTTTCTGGGTTATACAGTGGATTCTGTATAGTTCTTGATCTGCTGTAGGTTTCAGCGAATTGTTTTCTGTGGGAAGCAGTGTATTCTTGCGAGTAACAAGTGGTTGAATTTTTGTAAACTGATATGGTTTGATATTTTTATAGTGAAAATCCTTATAGTGGTGTAAGGGACTGGACGTAGCCCTTGTGGAAGGGTGAACCAGGATAACTTGTGTCTTGTTCTATCTTGCTCTCTTGATTGTTCTTGATAAATCTTGTTGCTTTTCTTGATTTTTCAGAATCTGTTAAACCTTGTTAATTGGATAATTTCCTCAACTTTCTGAAAACATTTTAAGTAACTTCTGAAAACATATATTTTGTTTAAACACAGTCTATTCTTGACAGTTCTGAATCTGATTAATAACCACTATACTAGTTTTCTATAAATCTGCAGTTTCGCAACTTACTGGGTTCATTATTCATCAGTTATTTTTTCCAGAAAAGTTGTTTTGTCACAATAATTGGTTGAAAATAGATTTCATACATTAAACATAATTTGTGTTGTTTGATAAAAGACTCTTTAATTTGTAATTCATTTCAAACCTGAATTTGATCTAATTCTTTGAGTTCTTGGATTAACCTTTAAATACTATTTTTACTGCACATTGTATTTTTGCAGTATTTGACTGCCTTTCCAGAAATACAATCTGTCTTCGGTTTACTGACTCTGTGTGATTACATTTATTTTGGAATTTGTTTTTGAACCTTTGATGATTGCAATTTATATCATCTTGAATAGTTTCTTTAAAGATTTTTCATTTCTCACATTGAAAAATACATTTACGAAAAAGTTTTAAAAGTGTTCAATTTACTCCCTCTTGAACTTGGCTAAAACATATTTTATAATTTTTAAAATCAATTTTTCGTGTAATGTTATCAAAAGTTATCAAAAGTGACAAATTACACATTGTATAAATATCACTTAAAATACTCCATAAAAATGAGTGTGAGTTTGAAGATGAGAAACTTGAGCTTGAAAGACTTGTTGGTAAGAGTGATAAACTTGGTATGTTTGGTTAATTCTTCATTTCAGGTGTGAAATTCTATTGCAAGATATTTATTAAAATAATTTCTTATCTACCTTTTCTTCTTACTAATTCCAACAAGCTTCCTTATCAAATATGACATCTTGATTAATTATCACATTCTTTATCATTTAAGTTGTAAAGTCTATAGTCCTTTGACATTGATTAGGATTATAAGCATTTAGAAAACAAATTCCTTAAATTTTATTTCGATTTTAGAATTGATTTAAAGATGTCTTAGCATTTAAGAGAAGATTAAAATGAAACAAATAAGATCAAGAAGAACAACTCATGAAATTCCAAAGACATAATGAAGCATGAAAAATATAAGAACAAAATAAGAATAGAAAATAAAAATTGAAATGAGAAAAACTTAGGAGTATGAAAGAAAACAAATATCACTTAAAAAATAGATAATTCTTTATCATCATGATAAAATCCAATGATGAATAGCGAATTGACTCTCCAGAAAACAAAATAATCTTAATTTTTTACTCAATCTTTATTATCAATCTCCTCTTTTGTCATTTGTATACTCTTAGTATCCCTTCTCAATCAATATAAGCTTCTCACTAACTCTATGTGGAATTACCAAATCTCCTTTATATAATTGAAGCTAATAAATTATCACCATTTATTTATCAAGTTAAACAAAACTTTCACCCTCTCAAACCTATTAAACAATTAGATGATTATGTTGATATATGAAATAGAAAAAAGATTTTAAAAAATAAAAATAAATAAAAAATATGATATTGCACTGATGAAAAATCAAGCGAAAAAATTAAAAAAGGAAAAACAAGGAAAAATATAATTCAAAACAAAGTTCAAAACAAATAATAAAAAAATTTCCTTGTATTTTTATTTTGATTTTTTTTTTCTTGAAAATGTCTCTTGTCACATAAGCTATCATTTGATATACAACCTGACAATGAAACTTTCAAATACAAGATTCAAGAATACATGTAATGAATGAGTAATAAAATATTTGTTAAGTGTTAAACCTTAAAGAAAGAGAAAAAAATAGGAAACAATATTCCAATTATAATAAAACAAATAAATAGAAGAAAAAGAAAGGTAAGAAAAAAAGAAATTTTCTAGAAATAAATACATTTCAGTAAAAGTCTTATATTATATGATAAACTTGCAAGATCAGAAGTTAGAGTAAAATAATTAGAAGTTGTGCTTATTTTACTTTTGCCGTCGATTTTGAAAATTCTCAGCTGCTTGTAGTGCAACGCTGTTCAATCCAAATTGGAATTTCTCGTCTCTATAAGCAATCTTTATGATGAAGAATTATTTTGCATTAACACAAGCATGCACGAGAATTCTCCAATCCAATCGAATGCTCCATTTACTTCTCTCTTCGTTTTTTTTTTCGTGTGTTGGGTTCATCAACACGTATAATAATTCCTTTTTTAATCGACAAATAAGAAAATAACATTGAACTGCTACAAGCAAGACCACACAAAAGTTTAACCATAAAGAAAAAACCAACACATTGTCAACAACCACATTTACCCTCCATTTCATAATACTACATAACTTTTGCAAAAAGTAAAGCCTTTGGAGCAATTTGTGAATGGATATAAGACCAACACCTCAAAATTCTGTTTAGCATTTTTGCATATTTCTTAGCACTCTGATTTCCTATTCTTCCTGGCCTAAAGAATCACATATGATACTTTTTATAGTAAACTTCCTCCCCATTCCACCCATCTTATCAAAATATTTTTCTTAATCAGCAAAAGGAACATATAAAAAATAATAAAGTACTAGGGAAATCTCACCATTGTGTTTCATCTTAGGACCATTCTTTAAGTTTCTCCAATTCTGGTATTTAGATTCCAAGCCCTTCTTCCACAATTATCACTCTATGCAGCTAGCTTCCATTTTCACTTTTTCATTAAAAGAATTTGATATATTTGTCTTCTAAACCACCTATATCTTTTGGTTTGCATTTTATCCCAACTAATCCAAACTATTTTACTCCCTTCATTCCCTGGCCTTCGAAGAAATTTCATGTGATTCTGATCATTTTCTTCTTAACCAAGATTGGCATTTTGTGAAAAGGATAAGTAGAAAAGTGCCAAAACAATTAGGACAAACTCAATCTACCATCATAGAATAGGTTTAGCCCATTTCATCTTGAGAATCTTTTACTGATTTTGTCTAACACCGGTTCCCACAAACGATTCTTCCACGGATACCTCTTAATAACATGCCCAAATTTAAAAAAAAAAAAATAAAATTCATCTGCTTAAAATTTAGTATATATTTGTCTAATATTTTAATATGTTATTATCTACTCTTATCCATCCAAGTATAGTTTTGAAAAAAAATTGACTTTTAAGCTGGAGATAAGTTCAATCAATGTAGTCAACTTCTAATAAAATATTAACTTTCATTCTTAATTTGACACTAATTATTGTTTCTATTAATTTATTTATGAAGAAAGTTTGCTTGTTTTAGTAAAATTATTTTAAAATCTGACTCATCGCTCTTCCATAATGGTCGAAGTTTCATATATTTTAAAACAAATTACGAAAATAATAAAAATGTCTTTTTTTTTAAAATAATTTTATTACAAAGAAATAATTATTTGACAAATTATAAATATAAAAAAATCAACACATAATTAAAAACGGAAAATATCAATTAAATTCTTTTTTTTAAAACTGGGATTATGTATATTTATTAGTGTTCCAAATCTGCAAAATCTTTAAACTGCTGTAAGTACGAACGAAAAGAGGTAATGACCTAATATTTGTTGTGCTTATTTCTCTCTTGCACTATATTCTTTTTTATCTTTCTCCAATGGATTTCTGTTTACCATTCTTGTTGCATGTACTTGTTCCTTCTTTTTTCAGTGATAATTTAGTTCCACTTTCTTAAAAAATAAAATAAAATTATAGTTAAAGATGTAAAAGTGGACAATGTTAGAACACCGATCATGCATGACAATACGTCGTTGTTTATAATAGAAGGATTGCAAAAAATGCTACAATATTTTAGCTGAGATCCCAAATTCCCCAGTATAGTTGCTTGTTTCGAAACCTACGTTGTTTTTCAATGATGAATTGAATGATGTGATATACCTAAATTTGGATAGTATTTGGTAAAATCTTGTTACTATGTAGGTAATAAACGACATTCAATAATATGTACATTTTAAATTAGTATACTTACATTAAAAACATTTTAACATTAAAAGAAATAGATAGATTTTTTAATTATTTTAAAAATAAGTTTTATTTAATTAATACAGTTTTAGTATTTTCTAGTTTTATTTATTTAATGTGTACTCCTAATACATATATAATATATAAAAGACTTTCATACATAAAAAAAAAAAAAAGCATTTCCCGCCCATCATCAATTTGATAAGATGGTAAAAACTTATTTATAGGTAAAAAAAGAAAAAAACAAGTTTAATAAAACCTTGAGGATCAAACAAAATATCTATTATGGAATATAAAAAAAATGTAATAGTAAGTAATCTGCCCTATAAGATTAATGTTGTAGCAATAAACAATCACTACAAAAGAAATTTAGTGTCAGTCAAATATCGACGTTACAGGTTAAAAATCGACTCATTATATAATGAACGTTAAAATGATGGAAGTTATTTACATGTAACGTTAGCCAAGCCGTTGGACGCAAATTGCATCAGTCAAGCTGACGTAAAAAAGGTCACAAATAGCACGGGTCAGGCCACCAATAGATCTATCGTGATTAGCGATAGTGAAACTATCGCAAGTTGATTAGCGACGGTCATCACGAGAGCCTTATCATCACTAACAATGTTAACCTAGAGATAACTAGGTCATCACTAATCAAGTTGTGACGAACTGATCGTCATGAAATAGATAAATTTTGCATCAATTTAACTATCGCAAAGGTCGACAAAAAGAGGAAATAGAATTAAAAAAAATATAACGATTAAAAACAAAAATACTCAAAAACTAGAAAATTCCCAACAAACATATATATAATTTGAAATAAAAATGTAAATGAAATATAAAAGTTCTAATAGTACCAAAATGACAACAATCTTTGCTTAAAAGGTTAATATTTAAAATACAGTTCACTTAAAACTAAAATTAAATAAGTAAGAATTAAAGAAACCTTCTAGTGATTTAGCGAAAACTTGTCAAACAATGTAAATAATTTTAATAAATCATGAAAGTAAAGAAAAATATGTTATATAAATAAGAAAAAATGTGGTAGTAACGAAACTTGCATCATATGAGGTTAAAGGTTAAGGAAGGAGTTGGTGGTCATCGTCTTCAGCATAGTGGGCATGGACTTGGCTTGTACTATTTGAAGCATCGCCACGTTGACACTTCATCATCATTGCAAGTTGTTGCTGCATCATCCTCATGGCGTCCTCCAACTTGTGACCTTTTGTTGTTATCGTCCTTGCTTCAATGTAGTTCATTAAACTCAAGTTCAATTTCAACCAAAATTCAATGTAGTTCATTAAACCCAAGTTCAATCTAGTTAATTAATCAAATTCATGAAACTTAATTAAACTTAACTAAACCAAACCAGTAGTTTAAAAACAAAATTCAAGTTCAAATTTAATCAACATTACACACGACAATCAAAGATAAACTAGTTCCAAAATTTCAACACATATAACCCAATCAATGTAAAATCAAGTTATTGATGATAGAAAGCAATCATAGATGCCCACTAAAGGTACCAACTTCCAAAATGGGAAATTGCATTCACGACCGGCCACCACTGCCACTAATGTTAGTCACGACAGAAATAAACATAAAAAAGAAAAAATAAACCAAAACCCCACCCATACAAACCCATCATCACATGACAGTCTCTATCACTGTGACAACTTGGATCAATACCAAACACAGGAAAGAGATAGACATACCTCCTCTGATCACAAAACTTGGCATTAAAAGAACTTGTCACATGCTTGTAACCAAAGATCCTTATTTGAGAGGGAAGGTTTGAATTAAGGCTGTCAACAAGGCTAAGTGGATCAGTTCTAGCTGATTGAGCTCGGTCATCACGATCATGTTCAGAAACAACTCTATAGAAATATAAGGCCTCTTCTAGGTCACCTTTAATGGTCTTTGCACCAAGGTTTTCTGCATACCTTTTGACATTTGTATCTTTTCTTGGTGTCTGGGATAATTGTACATTCTTCATCATCAGAAGTTGTGGTAGACATCTTCAATTTCTTGGGCTCTGCTCCTCCATAACTAATGGAATGGTTGGGAATGCTTGTTGGGTTGAATTGCAAAGTGAGAACATGTGTTTGGGGTTGAAAGTGGCCATAGGGTGGTGGTTTTGATGCCTTCGATATTGCCCTGAAGGAGGAGGTGCTTGAAGCTAAAGACGCCCATGGACCAGTGGCTTGCGAGATATAGCGGAGGTGCATGGCAGGACTTGTGGTAGAGGGTTGAGCGTGACAATGTGAAGGGAGTTTTTGGGAACCGATTTTACTCTAGGTCTTGTGGTGGAGGTTAAAAGAGTTGGCGGTGCTGTAGAAAGTGGAGTACGCTGTGCATGGAGAGGGAGGCGGCAACGACGATCTCCATGTCACCAGGATAGTAGAGGAAGCCTAGCGGTGGTGGAGGAGAAGTCGGGTTTGGCCTTGTCGCATAATGGAGGTGAGTGAGAAATTAAGCTCGTTTCCAACCAGTGGTATTACATACATTAGTAGAAAAAAACACATTTCAAGGCAGGATATCATCGCGGTTAAAATGGAACCGCAATTAAAAACAACGCAGTGACATTTTTTAAATTAAGTACAATTATACCAGCGCAATTGGCGCAAGAACCGCAATAGTAAGGCACAAATATTTTAAAATTGAAAAATGTAAGGAGATACCAACGCGGTTCTGGAAACAGCCGTGTTGATATCTGCAAAACAATTTTTAAATTATTTTGCAAGAAGATATGAATGCAGTTCCTACTAACAACCACGTTTGTATCCCCTCTTTTAGGGATCCCGCTCTTCCTCCCTTGCATGACCTCTGTTCTCTCACCCTCCTTTGTCATTTTCTTTTTTTCTTCTTCTTCCTCCATCACAGTACCCTATGTTCTCTCCCCCTCCTTCGCCATTCCCTTTTCTTCTTCTTCTTCCTCCCTCACAGCAACTCGCGTTTCTCTCTCTTTCCACCAGCACTCACATCAAAGGTTTTGCTTCTCCGGCCACCCCCACCACCATCAAGTCTCTCTCCCTTTCCGTCGCCACCCCCACCACTATTAAAAAGCCCATTGTCTTTTTCTACCGTCCCACGCCCACCACCACTAAAGGCTATCCCTTTCTCTACGCTTATTCAATTTTTTCTATTTGACTTCATTCTATATTTTCAGGTCTTTGTCATTGTTGTGCAGACTCTTCTCCACCATAGTCATGCACACGCTGCCATTATCTGTACTTTTCAGGTTCATCCACTCAATGTTTCTACTTAATTAATTTACTTTGTTGGTGCTTTATATTAGTTTGTACACTAGGATGATGTTAGAGAGACCTAGATTATAGCACTGTGATTGTATCTTGTTTATCATGAGGAGTTTTGTCTTATCACAACCGGGACCACGACGGGGACGGCGAACAAAATAATTTATTTTAATTTTCAAAACAAAGGAGTCGCCACCATAGTTTATTAGGAAAAACTATGGAAAACAAAAAACAAGATAAGGCAAGTTTACGAAAACGGATTTCGAGTCCGGGAGTCGGTTACGTGTGGGGAAGGTATTAGCACCCCCACAACGCCCGTCCTAAGACAGTACCTTTAATTAAATAAGTAATCTGAGTGTGATTTTTTAAAACATTTATTTTCCCAAGAAAGAGATTAAGATAAAACAAACAAAATATTCTTTTTGGTTTTAGGGAGCCCGACTAGGTTTGACCTTGCTCGTACCTATCTCCATCAGGGATGGAGAATCAGGGTTACATAGTTCTTTGTTGATAAGATTGTTGGTTGTCTTGATATTTTTTTGAAATTTTCGAAAGCTTGTGTTTGAAAATAAGGTAAGTGAATGACACCAGTGCTGGGTTTAAAGCCTGAGCTTTGGATAATAGTGCCAGGTTTAAAGCTTGGACTTTGAATAAGGTGTCAGGTTTAAGGCCTGGGCTTTGGGTAAGGTGCCAGGTTTAAAGCCTGGGCTTTGAGTAACGATGTTAGGTTTAACGCCTGGGCTTTGAGCAACAGTGGTAAGTTTAAAGCCTGGGCTTGAGTAATGGTGCCAGGTTTAAAGCCTGGGCTTTGAGAAATGGTGCTAGGTTTAAAGCTTGGGCTTTGAATAAGGTGTTAGGTTTAAAGCCTAGGCTTTGAATATAGTATCAGGTGCAAATATTAATTGGGGTGGTGCAGGAAGTAGCTCCACCAGTCAGAAACCACTTGTGACCAAGGGCTTTTTAGGGATTGGGAAGAGTGTGGGTGCAGATCTGGATTAATGGAGGTGCAGGAAGTAGATCCGCTAATCAGAAATCCAACCAGGGTTGAGGGCATTTTGGGGATTAAGAAGAATTGGAGTATAAATCTTAATTAATGGGGGTGCAGGAAGAAAATCCGTTAATCAAAAATCAAACCAGAGTTGAGGGCATTTTGGGGATTAAGAAGAATTGGAGTGTAGATCTTAATTAATGGGAGTGCAGTAAGTAGATCCGCTAATCAGAAATCCAACCAAGGTTGAGGACATTTTGGGGATTAAGAAGAATTGGAGTGTATATCTTAATTAATGGGGATGTAGGAAGTAGATCCGCTAATCAGAAATCCAACCAGGGTTGAGGGCATTTTGGGGATCACGAAGAATTGGAGTGTAAGCACAAATAGGTGGGGTTCAGAAAGCAACCCCACTAACCAGAAAACCATCTAGGGTTTGGAAAGCACATGTGGCGCTGCGAAAGGCAAATGCAGGTCCAGTTTCGAGACAAGGGGGGCATAGTTGGAGAAGGTGGAGGTGGCGGCGGCAGGCAACGACGATGAACGCCGTCAACGGAGGTGGCGCGAAGGTGGCGGCCGCCGTCGACGACGACGGTGGCGTCGACGGGGCGTTTTTTGCACTGTTTTTGTGGTTTTTTCATGGTTGTTTCGGTGTTGTTTTGAAGGTAAAGTGGTGTCATTTTTGGGTGCTGTTTTGAAGGCAAAGTGGTGCAGTTTTGGTGAGAAAATGGCGCTGTTTTTGAATGCAAAATGGTGCTGTCGTGGAGAGAAAACTGGTGTTGTTTTTGGGGTAAAATGGTGTTGTTTTGCGTATTGTTTGGCTGCTGTTTTGGGTGCATCTTGTTGGGATTAAAGGGACTACATGGTGGCTATTTTTGGAGGTAAATGGTGGCTGTTGGTGGCGCACGGTGGTTGTTTTATTGGATGGTTTTCGGTGGCGCATGGTAGCTAGGTTACGTGGAAGTGTATATATGATGGGGCTTGTGGGAGATGATTAGTGGATGGTGGGAGCGAGGTGCAGGTCGGGTGTAGAATGCTATGCATGTCGTAATAATTTTTTTTATGAAGTGGGTGCATAGTAAAACTTTGAAATGCATGATATGAAGTATGAGAGTAAAAGCAAATTTGTAAAAGAAAACATACCTGCTTCTTCTGTCTGCTCCTTTTTTCCTTCACTCCCTGTCACTAATGATCCATGAAATTTTTTTTCTTTTTCCTTCTTTCCTTAACATATCTCTCCTTTTTTTCTTTTCATTATTATTATTATTATTTAAAATTAATGTGGTTCAGAGCAGTTATCACTCTTTGACCCATTCTTATTGTTTATTTCTTTTTAAAATATTATTTAATATTAAAGATGAATCTACCCAGGAATGAGGGATTAAGCCATTTCAAAACGGTCATAATTTATTACTCATTATTAATTTTATTTTTATGTGGTGGAGAAAGTGGGTTGTTATATGAGCAGTTTCAAAATTATTATTTTATATATATATATATTTTGAAAAAAAAAAACAATATGTGGAGTTAAGGAGTGAGAACATGGGAGAGTACTTCAGTTGACTCATTCTTTTTTATTATTTTTATTATCTTGAATGTGTAAATGAAGGAAACAGTTTGAAAACAGTTTTCTTTTCTTATTATTTTATTATTATTATTTTTTCCTTATTTTTAGGTTCTGTTGTTTTCAATTTATATTTTTATTATATTTTTTTGTTATTTTCGTTGTTTATTGTTAATTATTTTTTGTAATGGAAAAATTTTAAAAAAATTTATTTATTCATTTTTCATTTTTCATTTCTTTATTTTATTTTATTATCGTATTTTTAATTTAAAAGATTATGCGGACAAAATTGGGTGTTGACAGTTGTCCCTCTTTACTTAAGTTTTACATGAAAATATGAAAAATTTGAGAAAAATTCATGTTATCAAAGTAAAACCTCAAGTAAAGATAGAGACACTGGTTTTGTTCGGGTATCATCATGTGTTGAAAACAAAAGCGGAGATCTTGCTTCTGCAGAGGATCAACATCTCAAGGAAAAGTTGCGACTTTGCTTTTGCAAGGAGTCAAAAAGTAAATAATGGCCAAGACCTTGCTTCTGCAGGGGATCAAGTGCCAAAATCAAATGTGACCTTGCTTCTGCAGGGGATCAACATATTAAAGAAGAGATGTGACTTTGCTTCTGCAGGGAGTCAAAAAGTAAATAATGGCCAAGACCTTGCTTCTGCAGGGGATCAAGTGCTAAAATCAAATGTGACCTTGCTTCTGCAGGGGATCGACATATCAAAACTTTGAATCAGGGGATAATCTTTCACTAGATCATGTATCAGAGGATCATGAAATCATTTTTTTAAAATTCAATTTATGACGTTTTTTACATGTTTGAATGCATGAAAATCTATGATTTGCCTTGGCTTTGAATGCATCTATGAATGCATGATATATTTTAAACGTTTGGCAAGTTTGACTTTTTCACTGGGGAATGAATGCATGGCTTTATGCTGATGCATGGAATTTTGACTCACATGAGATTTTTTTACTTTTAATGCCTGAGGATTTTGATTTGCTATTTTGCTCCTCTCTTTAAACCAACTATTTTTATAGAATCATAGAATTCATTGATTGAACTTTAAACTTTCATTTTGGGAAAAAAGTTCACAAATCTTAACGCTTGACACAAAATTATTAATAAGATCAATTCTAACATTTGATGCATATGTGTCGGAATGGGTGGATAAACAAACATACAGTAAAGAAATGTTAAACTTCAAATAGGCAATGGAATTGCCCTAAGTATGGGGGGTAACTTTATTTTAAGTCTTTCATACTCTTTGAGAGTTGACCATAAATGAGCAGAGTTGCCCCAGTTTTTTTTGAAAAATGGAAAATTAAGGTTCAAAGGGGTAGCCAATTTTGTTAGGTTAGATGGGTAAAAAAGATTTAGTGGGAAATCGGGGTAATGCAATTTCCGTGGAGAAAGTTGCATACTTAAGAAAAAGAACTGATACTGATTGAATCACATGGAAGTGTCCCCGATTTCAATGACTATTTCAGGCTAGGATGGAAAAAAAATATGGGAAAGACACATATAAGAAAGGATTGCCCCAGTATTTATGCTTTAATAACACTATTTCACTCTTATTCAGCTGGCAAATTTGTATCGTCCTTTCCGCAAACGGCACTTTTCTTACAACTTGACTTGTATTGGCAACCGCATTCCTCTGTTGCAAGGTTATTCTCTGGGAAAATCATCGACAATTATTCTTCAATCAATATGCACTTTACATGGCTTGTAACGTGGTCAGGATTTAAAAGGTTTTGAAGAAAAAGGATATACAGGCTCAAAAACTGTTTACCGGTTATTATCATTTTTATAACAAAGACCATCAACCAAGTATTGTACGGAGCAGTTCTTGTTCTTGCTGAAATCACATTTTTTCTTTTTATTTGCAAGTCATCCTTGAGGAAACATATTTTCCTTTCGAATTTCTCTTTCTCAATTTCTGACTTGGGAGCTTTTGATGCGCCCCCCTTTTTTTATTATTTTTTTATACTTTTTATTTTTTATTTTTTATAGACCTCTTATCCTGAACTAAATTCCAACATGCTGATGATCTTTGTTTAGAGTATTTTTGAAAGAAATTTCTAGTTTTCAGGCCCAAAGAGGGTAAAATGAAATTTTTATTGATGTTTCAAGATAAACAAACATGGTCATATATCATTTTGAATTATGATTGCTTGATTTTTAGAGAGATTAACTCCCGCAACAAATTCCAGCGATTCCAAATACTTGTTATCTTTCTCTTTTTTTGTCGTCCTATCTTTTGCTTAGACTGTCCTCTGCTGGTTTTCAATCTAACGGACTTTTATTTCTTTTTCTTTTGATTTTTTTTTTGAATGCCTTTAGCGAAAAGAACTTGAAATCCATAGCCGCGTGAAAAATCTGATTGACTGCCCTAATATGATGTTTTCTCTTAATTTTAGTAGGCAACAAACATGTTACTAAGGCACAATGCTTTCTCTTTTGGATGAAAGGCTCAAAAGGGGAATCCAACACATGCATGCCAATATGCTATTATGAAAGAAATCAACTTTCTATGCCAAGTTTTAAAATTGCGTCAAACCTTTTTACTATTTTTATCAATAAATTCAATGATTTCATAAACATGATTTGTTGTGCAATTTTTATTATTTTCATCCCACGACATTCTTCAGACCTCGAGAAAATCTTGTAGACAACCTATGGTGTACATTTAGCAATCAAAATGCATAAGAAAGAATTCAAAAGAAAATTTCATTTCATCACAAGATAATACAGATACAATTTCAATGCATAAATTTCAATACCCAAAAATATTAAACTCCCCAAACTATGAAATCATATTATACATAAAACTTTTTAACTGCGTCAGAGTTGACCGATAACGGTAACTCTTCCCCATCCATTCTTGTGAGAATTAGCGCCCCTCCAGAGAAAACCTTCTTCACGACATAGGGACCTTCATAATTCGGCATCCATTTACCGTGATGATCCTTCTGAACAGATATGATCTTTTTAACCACCAAATCTTCTTCACGCAACTCTCGCGGACGAACTTTTTTATCGAATGCCTTCTTCATTCTATTTTGGTATAATTGTCCATGGCATATAGCAGCTAACGTCTTCTTATCAATGAGATTGAGTTGATAATATCTTGCCTGAACCTACTCAGCTTCTTCTAATTTGGTCTCCATCAATACTCTGAGAGAAGGTATTTTCACTTCATATGGTAGCACTGCTTCCATCCCATACACAAGCGAGAAAGGTGTTGCTCCCGTTGAAGTCCTCACAAAAGTGCGATATCCGTGCAAGGCAAACGGTAACATCTCATGCCAATCTTTATAGTTTACCACCATTTTCTGAATTAATTTCTTTATATTTTTGTTAGCCGCTTCCACCGCTCATCTTTGGGCGATAAGGAGAAGAATTATGATGCTTAATCTTGAACTCTTCACACAGCTCTAACATCATCTGATTATTCAGATTGGTGGCATTATCAGTGATAATTCTTTCGGGAATTCCATATCTGCAAATCAATTCCTTCTTTATGAACTTTACCACCATTTTCCTAGTTACATTGGCATAAGATGCGACTTCCACCCACTTGGTAAAACAATCAATGGCCACCAGTATGAAGCAATGTCTATTTGATGCTTTCGGTTCAATAGTTCCAATGACGTCTATACCCCACATGGGAAAAGGCCAGGGTGCGGATAAAACATTTAATGCAGTTGGTGATACATTAATGTTATCAGCATATATTTGACATTTCTGACACTTTCTCACATGTTTACAGCAATCATTTTCCATTGTCATCCAAAAATAACCAGCTCTTAGTATCTTCCTAGCCATAGAATGCCCATTCATGTGCGTTTCGAAAGCTTCTTCATGCACTTCTTGCGATATCAACTCGGCTTCTTTTGCCTTCACACATAGAAGTAGTACCATATCGTGATTCCGTTTATACAGAATTTCTCCGTTTAGTACAAAACCAGAGGCTAACCTTCTCAACATTCTCTTATCATTTTCAGTGGCTGATTCCAGATATTCTCGACTTTGGAGGTATCGTTTAATGTCAAAATACCAAGGCTTGCCATCTAGCTCTTCTTCGATAAAGTTGCAGTAAGCCGGATGTTCGTGACTCTTCATTTTGATTGGAGGCAACTCTCATTCTTGGTTTAGTTCGAACATGGACGACAAAGTAGCAAGAGCGTCACCCAATTAATTATCTTCTCATGGAATGTGATGAAATGTTATAGCATCAAAGTATTCCATCAATCCCTTGATATATGCTTGATATGGAATCAACTTTTGATCCCTAGTCTCTCATTCGCCTTTTATCTGGTGGACAACCAGAGCTGAATCGCCATAAACTTCTAAGATCTTAACTCTATATTCAATGGCCGCTGGAATTCCCATAGCACAAGCTTCATATTCTGCAATATTGTTAGTACAATCGAAACACAATCTTGCTGTCACAGGTATATACTGATTCTCTGGGGAGATGAGCACCGCTCCTATGCCATGGCCCATTACATTAGAAGCCCCATCAAAAAATGAAGTCCATATATTCACCTCATGGTTATACTCATCCGCATGAAGCAGAGCTGAGATGTTTTCATCCAGAAAGTCAGGCAACATTGGCTGATAGTCTTCCACTAGTTGGTGAGCTAAAAAGTCAGCTAGGGCACTACCTTTGATAGCTTTCTGGGTAACATAAAGTATGTCATATTTTAACAACAACATTTGCTATCGAGCTATTCTTTCTGTGAGAGCAGGTTTTTCAAAGATGTATTTGATCGGATCCATCTTAGATATCAACCATGTCATATGGCTTAACATATATTGTCTTAGTCGGTGAGTTGCCCAAGCTAAAGCACAACACGTTCATTCCAAAGAGGAGTATCTTTGCTCGCAATCAGTAAATTTCTTGCTCAAATAATAAATGACATGCTCCTTTCTACCCGTTTGATCGTGCTGTCCAAGTACACAACCCATTGATCCGTCTAATACTGTCAGATAGAGAATAAGAGGCCTTCCAGGGACTGGCGGACACAGTATTGGAGGTTCTCTTAAATACTATTTAATTTTATCGAATGTTATCTGACAATCTTCATTCCATTCTACCAATTGATTCTTTCGTAACAATTTAAAAATGGGCTCACAAGTGGCGGTGAGCTAGGAAATAAATCTAGCAATGTAATTTAATCTTCCCAGAAAACCTCAAACTTCCTTTTCCGTGCGAGGATGTGGCATTTCCAGAATAGCACGTACCTTATCCGGATCCACTTCTATCCCTCTTTGGCTGACAATGAATCCTAGAAGTTTTCCAGATCTTACTCCAAAAATACATTTAGCTGGGTTCAGCCTGAGTTTGAATTTTCTCAGCCTTTCAAACAATTTCCTCAGGTTGGCAAGATGTTCTTCTTCAGATCGGGATTTGGCGATCATATCATCAACATATACTTCAATCTCTTTGTGTATCATGTCATGGAATAAGGTCACCATAGCCCTCTGATAGGTTGCTCTAGCATTCTTAAGTCCAAAAGACATTACCTTATAACAGAATGTACCCCATGGTGTGATGAAGGTTGTCTTTTCTATATCTTCAGGTGCCATTTTGATCTGATTGTACCCAGAAAATCCATCCATAAATGAAAACAATGAAAACTTAGTTGTATTGTCCACCAAGATATCAATGTGCGATAATGGAAAATCATCTTTCGGACTAGCACGATTCAAATCTCGATAATCTACACACATTTGAACCTTTCCATCCTTCTTTGGTACTGGAACCACATTGGCCACCCATTGAGGGTATTTTGCTACTGCTAAAAATCCGGCATTGAATTGTTTTTCTACCTTGTCCTTTATTTTCAACGATACCTCTGGTTTCATTCTTCTCAACTTCTGCTTGATCGTAGGACATTCTGGCTTGAGTGGTAATTTATGTTGCACAATGTCAGGGTCTAATCCAGGCATATCTTGGTAAGACCAGGCAAAAATATCCCTGAATTCTCTTAACAAAGCACACAATTGCCCCTATATTTCTTTCGTCATCCCTGTGCCTATCTTGACCTCTTTTTTCTCATTTTCATCCCCTAAATCAATTAGCTCTACATCCTCTTGATGTGGTTTTAACTCTCTTGCTTCTTGCTCGACTAATCTCAACAATTCAAGAGGGGGTTCCCAGTCTTCTTCATAATCATCTTCCATGTTATTGACGAGGAGTGTAAAATTAGGGTATGAGATATTGACATTGTTATTTTCAAAAAGATTCATCAACATATCTGCATTATTCAAGTTTATGAAAATAAATAGGAAAGAAAGAAAAAGTGAAGAAGAAAATGAAAACACGATTTTATTATGCAAATGCGCAATACTGCGCTCTCAAAGGGAAACAATTCAAATTCAGAATGCAATGAACGAAACAACAAATCCTAAAAATCAGCCCATGAAAACAACAAATTCCCTAAAGCTCTGGGCAAAGCAATAGGGTTGACCGAACAACATTACATTTTATTGCTATTAAACACCATAGGCACGTCTACAGACTCCCAATTGCCAATTTCTTCATCAGGAAGACAAGGGTGCACATGATTGAAGCTCTGATCTCCATGCCTCTGTTCGATAATAGCCACTTGATCAAAATTGATCCAACCAGCGCTGTAGAAACTCTGATTCAGGCTGCACATGGGAATTTCTTTAATTCTCGGCTCCCGACCCTCTATCTTGGCTTGACTTCTTTCAATTCTTTCTTCAATGATTCTCCTTCGATCAACATGAGTAGGTATGTATCCCAAACCATACCTCCCTTTGTTTTCCACCAATTTCAGTGGCCTTACAGATCTTGTATTATTTTTGCCCAAGCCACTACCATATTTATACCCCTCTTTCATCATAGTCTTGGCCACCATCAAAGATACACTAGACAAACATGGATTTACTTTGAAAGGCTCTACATAGGTTGTACTAACGATCTCCAGAGCCTGAAATGAAGTTTCTAAAGCCTCTTCTGTGGCTTCAATATAGGGAGTGGATGTCGACCCACATACTACCAAGTCCTCCTCTCCGGAAACTATAATCAATTTATAATCAACTACAAATTTTAGCTTCTGATGCAAAGTAGATGGAACTACTCCAGTCGTGTGTATCCAAGGTCTTCCCAGCAGGCAGCTGTACGCTAATGATATGTCCATTACTGGGAATATAATTTGGAATGTGCACAGACCGACTTGTACTGGTAGTTCCACTTCCCCTATGACCTCTCTTTTACTACCGTCAAAAGCTTTCACCACCATGGGACTAGGACATAGATGAATCCCTTCACCATGAAATTTGTTCAATGTGGTTTTCGGCATTACATTCAGAGAGGAACCATTATCGACTAGCACACGTGATATAAAATTATTCATGCACTTGACTGAAATGTGAAGAGCTTTGTTATGACCTCTGCCCTCCGAAGGTATTTCTTCCTCAGTAAAAGTTAAGTAATTATTAGCAGTGATGTGACTAACAATTCTTTCAAATTTATCCAAGGAGAGATCTTGTTCCACATGAGTTCCGCTTAAGATCTTTATCAATAACTTTCGATGAGCAATCGAATGCATTAACAATTCCAACAAAGACACCCTTGTAGGAATCCGATTCAACTGATCCACCACTTTGTATTCGCTTTGTTGGATGAACTTCAGAAACTCAGAAGCATCTTCATCAGTAATCTCCCTTCTCCCTCTCTCTTCGGGCTCTGAATCAACTTTCACAGTCTTTTCTTTCAAATACGACTTTGCTTTTTCCATAGCCATTTCTTCTCTATTCTTTCCATAGCTTGTTTCACCCATAAGTCAGGATGAGCAAAAAGACGTCCGCTCTTAGTCATATCTCCAATTCCAGAGATGTTATCGATTGTGGTCTTGCCTTGCTCAACCGATTCTTCTTTTTGTTCTCCTTGAACTATACTAACACCATGTGAGAAGAAGCCGACTCTTCGTTCTTAGCAGTAGCATCTCGCTTGTTGTTTAGGATCATTAGATTTTTGACAATTTGACCCAACTGATCTTTTAGGCCATGAATCTGATTCACTTTATTTTTCAAATCACTGATGTTAGCTTTCATTGTTTTCATCGTTTCCTCCCAGTCTTCCATATTCTGACAATTGGCGCGAGTCCTATATGGATGTCGTGGGAATTTAGCCGTTATTGCTTTCTCTGATGTTTATTTAAGATGAATTAAAAAGTGAAATATGAACAAAATGTAACTAGCCGGAAATTATAAAATTGTGTAATCGACACATAATTAAATGGAAATTAACACAGATCTGGAGTCTCAAGAAACTGATTTATTTAAGGAATTCAAATTGATACATCTTCAACGGAAAAACAAAAGGAAACTACTATCAATCTCTAACACGGGCAATCAAAATCTTCAGTTGCTCTACTAGCCACTTGCAATGATCGAGAAAAATCTGAACTTCTCGTGAATGATCACGGAACGTCACTGCGTCAGCCTCTCGTAATATTCTTGGTACGCCCTCGATAGCCCCATCAGCTAGGCAGCCAATTGGGAAAAATTCCTTTGCCAGTGTACCACATCCTTTTCCTGCTCAACCATGTAATCTCTTGCACGAGTCATTGCAGCTTGGTGCCTTTCTTCCCATTCTAATAGTAGCGTACGTTCCGTATTCACCCTTTCTTCACAGATAACCATTGTCTCCTCCACTTGATGTTCCATGACGTTGACCTGTATTTAAAGATCTTGCAATCTTTTCACGATTTCTTGCTTGTCTTATTTAATGTCCTCGTACAAATTTTTCCACTGACGTTCAGCTAATAAGGCTGTGTTCCGCTCTTGTACTCTCATTGTTAGCTCTTTGTTTGCTGTGGACAGATATTGTTTGATCCTATGTGTATCATCCCTTTCGGCTCGTTGTTTCTTGACCAAACCTTCATATGTTTCTGTCTTCTCCTCATATTCTCTGTTGAGATCTGCATAGCTATGTTGTAAGCCCAGTAGGTCATCAGCCATCTTGACATTCTTCTCTTTCAATCTTGCAACTTCCTCCTTCAGCTTCTTTACTTCCCTTGACTCTATATCTTGGTTTTGTTCTTCATTTCTCGACTGAGTGGGGATTCTTCAGAAAGGTAGCTTGACTTGATTAACTCTCTCCGTAACCCATTGATGATAAAGAATTTCTCTATCTATCCCCCATGCTCTCGAATCCCTCTCCACTCGAATCCCTCTCCTAATATGTCAGAGGGTTTTAGTAGCATCTCCTTCCCCATGGTAAGTCAGCAAGGTAGTAAGCGAAGCGGTTGTCGTCAAACCTCTTATAGGGTATCCAAACTGTCTTTGAGCCAGAATCGGATCGTAGCTAACACAACCTTTAGTGCCTATGAGTGGCACGTTTGGGTAGTTCCCACAATAATATATGATGCTCGACTTCTGCTGCCAAGATGGATGCCACTTTATCTTTTCTTGAGTCAGTCTTGAGAGAAACTCACCCCAATTTGTCATTCTCTTCACTTCAAACTTGCGTTGCATTACCTCTTCAACAGGGCATTGAGCACTGATCCCTTTTCCCCCTATGCGAGATAGGAGCCAGACATAAAACACAGGTAGACAACACATCAACTTTCTTTTCCCCAGGTCATAGCACAGAAGCTATATAGACATCAGCCAAGATTGCTAGGACTGGATTTTCCGATCGAGTCTTACTTGCAATAAATACATCGATTGCGGCATAGTCGACCAAATCTTTGACATTGGGAAACAACATAACACCATATAGTGTAAGAGCTAGAACATCCATGAAAATCTCCCAATTTTCTTGGTCAGCTAACTGATGCAAATAGCTTTCTAAAAACTTTGGGGTAAATCCTCGTACACCCTTCTTGTTTACTAGAGCACTTTCTAGTTCTCCTGCGTGAATTTTCATTATCCCAGATAGAGTCAAAACAGAAGCATAATGTTCAACATATTTGTACGGAGACTTCCCCTCCAAGGGTAAGTCTAAAATCTGCTCAAACTATTCGAGTGTCGGCACCAGTTGAAAGTCTTGGAATGTGAATGCTCTGACAGGTGGGTCATAATATTGTCCAAAGGCCGTGATCAAGGAAGTCTGCACCTCTATGTTGAGCAAACCTAACAAATTTCCATATTTTTTCCTGAAAGAGTTTCTCTGAACTGCCCTAAACCTTCTTCCCAATGCCCTAATTCCAAACAGATTATTCTCTCTGGCTTTTATCGGCAATTTTACCTTCAAATCCTCTTCAGATTTCATTTCAACTCCAGAACTTACATTAATTTCCATTCTTTTTTGACAAAAAACACAACTTTATAGTTTCTGACCTTAAAAGAAAACAATTGAGACTATATGAGAAAAAGAAATGCATGCATGCAATGTAATGAAGAAAAACCTGAGCTAAACTTCATATGTCATGATAAAATAATGGATGCTTTTCATGAGAGAAGAAATTAATGCAATGGATAAAAATATTTTTATTATTCTTTCTTTTAAAAAACATGAGGTGGAGGGTAGAGACACGCAACATATCTCCCTTTGTGCCCTAAACAAGGTTCAATATGCTTGGGGGTCTAAGGCATTAGATGCACACTCACAAAGGTAAGCTCTTAACTAAAGGTATAAGGCCACTAGAGCTATGGCTCCCCTCGCTGCATTACCCACAACAGTTGGTAGCCAACTTGTGTAAGCATACAAGTGAAGAGAACAGACTCTAGCTAGGGTTCTCGCAATAGCCAAAATGGGAAGTACATCCTTATTGACATTGCTACACAACCCCTTCTAATTCTAAGATTCCTCAGACCCGGGTGTAGGGTTCCACTCATGATATGAACAAGTATGTGTGTGTGTGTGAAGGGAGAATTTATGCACCCAACCCTCACTTGCAAAACAGCCAGAAAAGTCCCAAGCAGGTATACAACATGTATAACAGATATAGCATGTCATCTACCCTAGGGTTCAATTATTCCAAGATCAATAAATAAACAATCATATATACAAAAAGAAAGGGAAAGATAAACATTAAAAAAAAACCACACTAATTTTACTTATTTAATCAAATTGGCCTGACTCTCCAACATTTCCCAGTGGAGTAGCCATCTGTCACAACCGGGGTCACGACGGGGACGGTGAACAAAATAATTTATTTTAATTTTCAAAACAAAGGAGTCGCCACCATAGTTTATTAGGAAAAACTATGGAAAACCAAAAACAAGATAAGACAAGTTTGCGAAAATAGATTTCGAGTTCGGGAGTCGGTTACGTGTGGGGAAGGTGTTAGCATCCCCACAACGCTCATCATAAGATGGTACCTTTAATTAAATAAGTAATCTGAGTGTGATTTTTTAAAACATTTATTTTCCCAAGAAAGAGATTAAGATAAAACAAACAAAATATTTTTTTTTTTTGTTTTAGGGAGCCCGACAAGGTTTGACCTTGCTCCTACGTATCTCCATCAGGGATGGAGAATCAGGGTTACGTAGTTCTTTGTTGATAAGATTGTTGGTTGTCTTGATATTTTTTTGAAATTTTCGAAAGCTTGTGTTTGAAAATAAGATAAGTGAATGACACCAGTGCTAGGTTTAAAGCCTGGGCTTTGGATAACAGTGCCAGGTTTAAAGCCTGAGCTTTGAATAAGGTGACAGGTTTAAGGCCTAGGCTTTGAGTAAGGTGCTAGGTTTAAAGCCTGGGCTTTGAGTAACGATGTCAGGTTTAAAGACTAGGCTTTGAGCAACAGTGACAAGTTTAAAGCCTGGGCTTGAGTAATGGTGTCAGATTTAAAGCCTGGGCTTTGAGAAATGGTGCTAGGTTTAAATTCTAGGCTTTGAATAAGGTGTCAGGTTTAAAGCATAGGCTTTGAATAAGGTATTAGGTACAAATACTAATTGGGGTGGTGCAAGAAGTAGCTCCACTAGTCAGAAACCACTTATGACCAAGGGCTTTTTAGGGATTGAGAAGAGTGTGGGTGCAGATCTGGATTAATGGGGGTGTAGGAAGTAGATCCACTAATCACAAATCCAACCAGGGTTGAGGGTATTTTGGGGATTAAGAAGAATTGGAGTGTAGATCTTAATTAATGGGGGTGCAAGAAGTAGATCCGCTAATCAGAAATCAAACCAAGGTTGAGGGCATTTTGGGGATTAAGAAGAATTGGAGTATAGATCTTAATTAATGGGGGTGCAGGAAGGTGCAGGAAGTAGATCCGCTAATCAGAAATCCAACCAGGGTTGAGGGCATTGTGGGGATCAAGAAGAATTGGAGTGTAAGCACAACTACGTGGGGTGCAGAAAGCAACCCCACTAACTAGAAACCCATCTAGGGTTTGGAACGCATATGCGGCGCTACGGAAGGCAAAAACAGATCCAGTTTCGAGAGATGGGGGCATGGTTGGCGAAGGTGGAGGCGGCGGCGGTAGGCGACGACAATGAACGCCGTCAACGGGGCGTTTTTTGCACCATTTTTGTGACGTTTTCATGGTTGTTTCGGTGCTATTTTGAAGGTAAAGTGGTGCCGTTTTTGGGTGCTGTTTTGAAGGCAAAGTGGTGCAATTTTGGTGAGAAAATGGCGTTGTTTTTGAAGGAAAAATTGTGTTGTCTTGGAGATAAAACTAGTGGTATTTTTGGGGCAAAATGGTGCTGTTTTGGTATTGTTTGGCTGCTGTTTTGGGTGCATCTTGTTTGGATTAAAGGGACTACATGGTGGCTATTTTTGGAGGTAAATGGTGGCTGTTGGTGGCACACGGTGGCTGTTTTATTGGATGGTTTTCGGTGGTGCATGGTAGCTAGGTTACGTGGAAGTGTATACATGATGGGGCTTGTGGGAGATGATTAGTGGATGGTGGGAGAGAGGTGCAGGTCGGGTGCAGGATGCTATGCATGTCGTAATGTTTATTTTTTTATGGAGTGGGTGCATAGTAAAACTTTGAAATGCATGATATGAAGTATGAGACTAAAAGCAAATTTGTAAAAGAAAACATACATGCTTCTTCTGTCTGTTCCTTTTTTCCTTCACTCTCCGTCACTAATGATCTATGAAATTTTTTTCTTTTTCCTTCTTTCCTTAATATATCTCTCCTTTTTTGCTTTTCATTATTATTATTATTTAAAATTAATGTGGTTCAGAGCAGTTATCACTGTTTGACCAATTTTTATTGTTTATTTTTTTTTAAATATTATTTAATATTAAAGATGAATCTACCCAGGAATGAGGGATTAAGCCATTTCAAAACGGTCATAATTTATTACTCATTATTAATTTTATTTTTATGTAGTGGAGAAAGTGAGTTGTTATCTCAACAGTTTCAAAATTATTATTTTATATATATATA
>Ga0209700_102071_pt1 | contig 41280 bp, 26 predicted proteins | sample SiratroredBW_FD_187528 | JGI IMG/M metagenome (GOLD analysis project Ga0209700, IMG submission 187528) | Root nodule microbial communities of legume samples collected from California, USA - Siratro red BW (SPAdes) (version 2) | ecosystem: Host-associated > Plants > Roots > Nodule | place: USA...
AAAAAAAAAAAAAAAAAAAAAAAAAAAAAAAAAAAAAAAAAAAAAAAAAAAAAAAAAAAAAAAAAAAAAAAAAAAAAAAAAAAAAAAAAAAAAAACATAAGAACAGAAATTGCGTTACTTTCGTACCTGGGTGACTTCAGCGGAGGTAACCCAAATAACAACAACGGTGGCTATGAGGAACAAGCCAGCGTTGTATCTCCAACCCATCGCAAAAACAAACTATGCCCCGATGGACCAAGAAACTGCGAGATCCGTACCCTTCCACGCCAATTTCCCAACCAGATCTTAATCTTTTCGTTGCTTTGGAATAGAGCAAGACGCAACACAACAAAGAGAGGTGCGGTGGGTGCAGGATTCTTGTAACCACCGAAAAGCCAAAGCCTCTGATGAAAACGTTAAAATTAAGTTCCTTTCTAATTTGTTCAGTATTGATAACAGTACCACCTCCTTATCAATTCCCACAAATTAGTGTACTTTAATCTACAAAAGAAGACAACAACTTAGTGTTTTGAAAATACTAATCCAGAAATTACAAGTTTACAATGTGACAAGACATTATAGTATTTTTGTAATTTTAATATGTTTTAGTGTTACTTTTTATAGAAGTATTAATTTTTAGGACAATTTATTAGAATCTTTTAGTTTATTGGTCTCTTGGTTTTAAATCTTCATATTTACTCATTATAAAGTCTTTGGTGTTTTGTCTAATAATTAGTGATATATGATGTAAACGTTGTATGATGTTAATTTGTAAAATTAACGGAAAAACATTAGAATAAATAAAGTATAAAGACCACCTAGCTTACTATATTATAATATTTTCTTTTATTAATTCATTGATATAGATTATTACCGATGCATGTTGACTATTAAACGAAATGTAACGTGAGAGGTTCAATTTAAGTAATTAAAAATTATAAGAATTAAATAACGATAATTAAAACTTTAAATATAAATTAAATTGTAATCATCATTAAAGAATAGTTTTGCCGTGTCAGTTAGTTGGCAGTTGCCATTGATAAAACTGGAAAGGTCAAGATATCTCATTTGATTGATTATGAACATTATCTTACCTAATAATAATAAAATAATATTCACTTAGCTTTGATAAATTATTTTCTAAATACTCATATAGAAAATAATTAAATAAATTAAATTGATAAGAGATAATTTTTGCATTAAGAAAAATGGTTTTATAAACTTCTTGCTTCAAAAAGTTTTTCGTCTAACTTAGATCTTAGATGTAAGCACATATAAAATTTTAGAAGTAAAAAGGTCCTACTTTACCGCTTATTGACGAAATCCATTTCCAATTATTAAACTTAAATGAAATCTATAGTTGAATAGTCTAAATTATAAATACATATAAAACATCTTTTATTTGCAAAAGGCATAATTTTCTAACCCTAAAAGTAAGAAGACTTGAAAGCTAATTCTAATTACATCTTACATGCACATTTGAATATGCGGAGGAATTTTATTTTCCCTTTTCGTATTGCCGACAAACTGTACGGTTGAAATCAAATAGTCAAGGGGACAGATAAACAGTAAAATGCACACGGATACACTTGAATATAAGCCAATGCCCTTCATTTTGATAAAACTATACTTGAATGTCTTAATTTCTTTTTATATTTCATTTTATAGTTTTGTATATTCCAAGTTATTACATTCAATTTCTCAATTTTTTTAAATAGATGTATCTATCGAGATTTAGACATTACGTTGAGATTTATTTCCTTTTCTTTAAAAATAAATAAATGTTAGTTGGGTTAAATATTGAATCAATGGGTCTAGCTAACCAATGCTCTCTCATATAGGTTTTATTTTTTGAGTGGTGAGTTAGATTAAACAAAAAAGAAATTGTATTTTGGTAACACAGCTAACCTTAGTTGTTCTTGAAATAAACAGATATATCTGTGAGCTATTCTAAATCCCTACATATTGTACACCGACACTTTTAATGATGCATGTTTATGTATTAGTTTTTTCAATATTTAATGTCTTGATTTTGAATGATAATTACGTATTTTATTTTTAATCATAATTGTGAACAATGTTATATGTATCTGTTAGTCTTTATATACATTCTGAGGTAGGTTATTGTGATTAACACAAATTTATTTTCATCTTGACAATAGTGATTCCCAAAACTTTTTTTTTTTTTTCATATTCAGGAAGTAAAAGATATCAATTTTTATTTAATTTTTACTATTATATTTGTTTGAATATTTTTCTATTAACTTTTTAGTCTAAAATACATTGTTTTTAAATTTTAAAATATATTTAATATTTTTAATCAATCGACTGTTTATTTAATTTTATCTTCTTATTAGAAATAACAAGGACAATTCAATTTAACTCAAATATATTTCATTTGATTGTGTTTAGGGATTAGGAATAGATTAAAGTCAACTAATTTATTATTATTGAATTTCAAACTAACTAAACAGTAATAAAATAGAAACGTCTTATCATGGAATAAAATAGGTAATTTTACCTATTTGCTATTGTTATGTCTATTAAGATTTTTATCATTCTAGACTAGTTAAAATAGAAATTTTTTTATTTCATGTTGAATCCCATTAATTTATAATAAAAAAATAACAATATTAAAGTTCTAAATCTTTAACTGAACGTGGTCTAATTAAATCTCACTGAAAATGTTGCACCAGAAATAAGATCAATTGGTTTAATAGTTTAATAGATTTTTGTGGTATCTTTGATCAATAGATCCATAGGCTCACATTATACTGAAGGCCCATATATTATTTATCCAAGTAAATAAAGTTATTTTTTTTATCTTCAGGAAGGGACAATTATAATTCTAAACAAGTCACTTTATTATATATTACCTTTTATAATTTAAAAAGGGACCATTATAATTCTAAACAAGTCACGTTATTATATATTACTTTTTTATAATTTAAAAAAAATCATTTTGATAATTGTATTAGTGATTTTGCATGTAGTTTCATTAAACATGAATTTGAAGTCATGGTTATCTCAATTATAAAACAAAAACTACTTCTTTTATTTTGAGATGTTCACATTTTATACTATTTTTTAACATGTAACAAATTTTTAACATAGGCCAAACCATGGTTTTGACATTGCTTAGTTGTAATGGTATTATTAATCATGTATTTGATTAGTTGTTTTAAACATTTTTGTTGGATCACTATATATTTCATCACAAATGTCTCAACTTACTCAATTGTCAAGGATGTCTCTACCTATCTTTCTATGACATGGGTTAGGGACACAACCTTTGAATCATGTTAAACATTGAGAAAGTAGTTCTATGTTGGTGACTCAAGATAGTCATTAGCCCCAAACATGAGTAAAGTATGACGAGTCTTGAAAGAATTTTTTTTTTCAAGTTATTATGGGAGCATATGATATACTAGTCTCCAAGCTCTAGCTCTAGATGGCATAACCCTACAAAAAATTCTAGAACATTTTGATTGGGCATTATGGATTATGCCTATCAAAGATGTCAAGAATCGCTTAATCATTGTCATTGATTTTGAATCGATCTAATGGTGGGGGTTGTGATGGTTCACTCTCCCAGTGTTCCCTAATCTCTATAAAAAAGGGTTGTTGTAGATTTCTCAATTGTCTTTTTCTTTGCTTCAATTTTTACCAATAGCTCATTAGTATGAGATATATTTGAGTGATTGTTCATTCATTAAGGTAAATGATATCTTCCTTTTCTTCTAAAACTAGTTCATCTTAAGGGTTTTCGAGGGAGTTTGAGGGTACTAGTACGCAGGCGTACATGGGTGATGTGGATGTCAACAATCTTCTATATATGAGTGCTCGAGTGTTAGCCAGGAGTTGGTTAGGGGGAGGTCGTGGACAACAAAGTTGCTCAATCGATGTTAGGAATTATAGACGAGGGAGGAGGTGGAAGATCAGACCAAGAACGATCTTTGAGGGATGATTATGAGTGAGTAGATTATTGAGTGTTTGAATACTTTTTTCAAGTATCAATAGTTATCTGTTTTGTGTTTATTTGCCAATGGTGTCGATATTTTGAATGCTAAAATATCGAATGAGACAATAGTTTTTTGTCAGTTTAGATCGACTGACAATGTGTGTCATGGATGAGAATAATCATCCATAAATTTTTTGTTATTTTTGAATAACAAGCATTTATATCTCGTTTCCTTTGAATGATTTTACAATGAGAGTGTTTCAAATGTTGTACCAACCTAATTACATATGAATAGTTGGGTATAAAAAAACTTCATGATGCTTTTGTAGAGTTAACTGTCCAGATGCTTCTACTTATTAAGAGGATGGGTTTAGAGATCATAAAGATCAAGACAACTTTTGAACTTAAACGACTAAAAAAAAGTTGGTTGAGTTGAGTAGTTTTTTGCAAGACGCTTTTAATGCAAACACACTCTTGGCTAATTAAAAATTATGGAAATTTCAAGGAAAAGAAAAAGATATGCAAAAGTGGATTAGGATTCGAGAGTCGGTTACATGTGAGGAAGGTATTAGTACCCTACAACGTTCGTCGTCCTAAGACAGTACCTTTAATGAGTGAAAGGAATGTATTTTTTTAGAATGATTATTTTTCCAGAAAAAAAAAGACACAATTAATGCAAGTAAAAAAAATAAAAAGAAAATATTTTTTATTTTTTGGGCCCGAAAATGAGGTGTGCAAATAGTCAAGTTGCTTGATTTAATGAGTTCATACCTTTTTATAATGAGATGTTATATGAAAATGGAGTGTCACAATAAGAAAGTTATTAGATTTAATGAGGCCAGATTTTTTTTTATAATGGGGTGTGGTATAAAAATGGGGCATGCAAATAGCAAAGTTGTTGGTTTTGTGATCCCAAGCTTAAAGAATGAGGTGTGGTATGAAAATGGAATGTGTAGATAGCCAAGTTGTTGAATTTATGAACCCAAACTTTTTTTTCTTAATAATAAGGTGTGGTGTGAAAATAGAGTGTACAAATAGCCAAATTTCTGGGTTTATGAGCCCAGGCCCTTTCTAATAATAAGGCGTGTATACATAAATAGACCAAAGGCTAACAAAGATTGGGCCAGATGAAATGACCTAAATTTTTGTTTCTTATTTTTTTTTCATAATCCAAGGCTTCTTCAGGCACCTCCAAATTTTAATAAAAATCCTAAACTGTCCTGTTTGTAAAGAAAATTTTGAGTAGCAGCGTGTGTCATCGGCGGCGGCAAAGCAGTGGTTGAGCAGTGGTGGCGGAATGGGCTATTCCGAAACTGTCATCCAGATCCGAAGAATAGTTTCGAAACAGTCAATTCTAGAACTCATTTTTAACGAAAATAAAAAAACCCATAGAACACCCCAAATCACATAAACCATTCAAATCAACCACAAAATGTTCAATAGATCATCATTTTCTCAAATGGTTGATAAGTATGTATACAGTGAGCAATTTGGTCTGCACAATAATAATTTAGAAATACTTTAGATATCTTTTAAAAATTTGGAGGCACCTCTTAGAAATGTTTGAAGGTACAGAAGGTACAGAAAGAAGCAAGCTAAAATGTGAAGGGTATAGGAACCAATGTTAGGGGATGACAAAAGTGATCAACAAGGCCCATCACTTAGCCACTTCACCGTTTAACCCTTTTATCCTCTTGGTGCTCCTTCATTTGCGCATTCCAGGATGAGGTTAGGATTTTGATGGTTAGGGTTGTTGGATGAGGCAGCGCCGGTAGTGAGCAGAGGAGGCTAAGATTCAGTGTAATTTAGAAGCTTCTTTACTTTTGCATTTTTTTATTTTTTATTTTTTACATTTTTGAATGTCTTTTATTTGAAATTGAGTACCAAAATGTAACAAGAGACTGATTTATGTTTTTTAAAAATAAAGAATCAGATAGAATTTTTAGTAAGCCATCCTAAAAAAGCTAGAGGGAGATTATTGTACATGAAAGATTGGAGGAAGTTAAGAATGAGGAAAAATAGGGAATGTAAGTAAGTAGAGTAGTTTTTAAAATTGTCTTACTCTTATTTCTATTTTTTTTTCTTATACATATTTTATTTTATTTTATTTATTATTTTAATTTCATTTTCTGTTTTTTATATTTTTAATTTCATTTTTATTTTTTATTTTTGATTTATATTATTTTTTATTTTTTAATTTTATAAAAAACCTAATAAACCCAAATTATTTGTATCTGTTTTTTATATCTATTATCTAAAGATAAAAACAATAAACTCTTAAAAGAGAGTCAATTTTTAGTTCTTTGTAATATTTTAAATAAAAGATAAAAATTTCTCTTTTTTATTTCTTTTAAAATTAATTTAACACACATTTTTTTTTATTTTTTCATAAATATTTTTATTTATCTAGACAAAATCTAGTGTTAATCGGATAGATGTTTCCATTGATCACTTTCACAAAAGAATGTTGGCTAGATGATGATGTACTGAAAGGTTTGCATGGCGACAGAAAGTTAAGATCCTTTTACTCGTGCTTTGGGTGTAATGATATTGTTTCATTAGTCTCTAATTTTTTTTTTTCATTTGAACTCTTAATACATCCATTTCCTTAAAGTGTTTTTTATTTAGTTTCTTCAACTCTTTTCAAAATTCAAATGTCAATTTCATATGGTCAATGTGATTATATTGCATTTCTTTTGGGTAATGTTTCTCATTTGCTTGTCATGTGTGGTAATCATGTGGCTTTAGTGTGAGATCTTTCTTAATCATACAACAGATAATATTCTTACAAGATCGACGTGATTTTATAAAATCACATCTTCTATTGATCAATTTGTTTGAAAGTTTTAAACTCTGAATTCTCGATCTCCATCTCAATACATCCAAAGATACTGTAACATTCAAGTCAATTCAAGTTAATTTAAATTAATATTTAAAGATGATTTTATGTGATAGAAAAGTGTAATAATCTTTTCAAAAACAAAAACAAACCTTGAAATACTTTACATACATTTGACCTTTGAGGAAAAGAAAGTATTTTATAATCACACTTACAGTGTTGCCTAGTAATATTTAGTGTTGCTTAGTAATATTTAGTTAATTGTTCAAAATGATTAAGAATGTCTAGAATTGTGAATGATGTTTCGTACCTATTTGTAGATGGCATAGGCTGGAACATAGGTGAGTCTTATAATAATGTTAAATGTCAAGAAAATGATCAAGTAAATATTATGATGTAATATAACTTGGATGGAAAATAATAAAATTTAATACTTTAGTCCAATTTTTTTATGCTCGTTTTAAGTATTATTATATAAAATATTTGAGTTTAATATTTTGGTACAAATTTGAAATTATCAATCACTAATTCATGTTAAACTTGAAATTTAAAGGTTTTACTAGCATGTAATCATATTAAAACCTAAAAAGATTTTCACAAAAAAAAAACAAATTGACTTTTGCAATGGTTTGTTTTTTAGCAGAGAAAAAAAAAACAAAAAAATATAAAAGAAATAAATGTTTTTAATAATAATTTCAAAATTTTAAACTTGTTTTTAAGTTAAAAAAAGAAAGTGTATATAATCTACTTGAACTTCAACTTATGAATGATATGAGAAACAAATCTCCCAATAAGGAGTAAAGGATATAAATGGTTTAGTAATCTAAATTTTATTACTATAAACAACACTAATGTTCCAAACCTCAAGCTTGTTGAATCAGTGCAGTTGAAATCATTTCCTTAAAATATTTGAGACTTTGGGATATGGCGTCTAAAAAGTTCGTGGTAAAATAATACAAAAAGTGAAAAAAAAATACAAAAATCCACTTTTGTATTATTCTTCTTGTATAAATACATGAAGAAATTCTAACCAAACTCAGATTTCAGAACAAACAAAACAAGCATAGCCGCAGGGACTGGTGCCCCAAAAGCGAAGAGATTTTGCTTCTTCGGGCACACCAAAGAGACACAGAAAAAAGCAATAAGTAGAAACGTGGAAAAGTTAAGGCGAAGAACCCCACAGAATTTCAGCGCTAACAGTCGCAAACTCTGCCTCACTCTCCGAAACTTCCTTCACAATTCTCAGTATCTCTGACTTAACTTCTCTCTTCTCTTCCGCACTTAAACCCTCTCCCACTTCCACTTGAATCGCAAACCTCGAAACGCAATTCCCAAACGCCAAATCACAATCACACTCACTGCACCCCTCTCTTTGCAAGTCCATTAGAATTTCAACCACTCCCAATTTCACCATCGCTTCCACCACTTCCCTTCTCCCTATATATCCCAGTTCCAAAACGCACTCCAATGCCGCAACTCGAAGCCCTAATTCCCTCGAACGCAGAAACCCTATAATTTTAGGGATCTCTCCACTGCACAGAATCTCATCCACCAAGGGGCTTCGAATGAAATTAATCAGCGAGGACAAAACGAGAACGGAGCACTCCGAAGCCATGGCTATCAAGGCCTTGATGGTGGGGCCCATCAGCACCAGGCCAACGAACACGTTCTTGTTGAACTTCACCAGCGCTGCTATGGCCATCGCCGCTTCCTCTTTCACGCGCTTCGAGCTCGAATTCGACCTCTCGAACAGCACGCACTCCAAGAGCGTGAACACTTTCGCGCGCAGAACCAGGTCCTGGAACTGCAAATCGAAGCCCTGGGAGAGCCTCTGGCGGAACTCGGCAAGAGCCTTGACCTGGCGCTGTTCGTCGTCCTGGCACGACGGCGGCTCCTGCAGCGCGTCGACGAGATCGCGAACGGCGAGGCGGTCGATGTAGGATTGGATTTCGGATTGGAGGGCGCTGGCGAGGTGGGAGATTTTGCATTTGGTGAGGTGGCGGTGGAGGAGAGATCGGGGGAAGTAGCCGCGGTGCTTGTGGAGTTTGTCGATCAGGGCTGGGAGGGAGGAGAGGAGGCGAGAGAGGTTGCGGAGGTTAGGGTCGGAGGAGAAGGCGGCGTGGGCCTTGGCTTCCAGGTCGAGGAGTGTGTCAATGGCGGCGCTGGAATCGGTTGGGGAGAAGAAGGAGAAAGGGTTGGTGGTTGTGTGAAGGGCTTTAGAAGCTTCTTTGAGAGCGTTAAGGAGAGTTAGGAGGCGGTTTTTGGAAGGTTCATCCATGGTAATGTGTGTCAGATTGAAGAGAGAGAAGAAAACTCAGTGAATATGATTTGATGGTGTGTTTGGAGTGTGGAAGGAAGTAGAAGAGAGGAGAATGAAAGGGAAAGAAGAAAAAACAGAAATTGGAAAAGACAAAAAAAAGGGAGATCAAGGTGGTGACTGATGGCAACTATCAGTCCAACAAATTACCAACACACACCAGCAACCATTCCTCTTGAGTATGAATTTAATAATTCTATGTTCCCTTCATCTTCATCTCAATTTTGTTTGCTTTAGCATTTTTACATTATGGAGAAACTAGATTGCATTTTTACATTGTAGAAATTCATCTGAAGTAAAAAAATAGTATAAAAAATGAAAATTATTTTCTAAAACTTTATATTGATTTATTTAAATTTTGAAGGATGAAATTGACCATAACATCTATTTTATAATTTATCTCTTTTGACAGAACTATAATTTCTTTATTATGTTTTAAAAGGTTATTTAGTTTCATTGTTCTTATTTTTGGAAAGAAGAGAGGGACTAGTTACTGTTGAATTTATACTTATTTTTAATATTTTCTAGCAAAGGAAATCAAAGAGCACATAGATAATATAGTTAAATGGATTTTCTTTTTCAAAATTAGAAAACTTTTTAATTTTTTTAAAACTAATAGTAGTTATGCATGTTTTCAATATATTTTATAGGAATTTTAGAAAAATGTATACATAAAAATAAATTATTAAAATATTGTAGTTGTATTCAATATTTTGATGTTTTATATACTTATTTTAAGTGTTTTATATTACAAATTTGACTTAATTGTACATTTTGTTATTATATTTTCGATATTTATTACTATTTTTTGTTTTTACATATTTTACCTATTGGTTAAATTCTAACACTCTTATTATTCAAGCTGGTGAATAAATATTTATTTATTTTTAAATATCTCAACATGTACTAAAATAATTTCTTTAGTTTTAATTTATATTGATTTGGTTGTAATTAATTTTATAATTAAAAGTTATTTCTTAATCTTAATTAAGAGATTTATTAATCTTATCTAATAGAATAAACTTATTATGTTTGCAAATTGAGTGTTTGAAAGACAGCGATCATTATTCTCTACTTCCTATCATATTTATCAGTATATTATCTTTACAATTCACCAAATTATAAATACAAATTTCACTTTATAATTTATTTTTTAATATGCAAGTTTATAAAATAACTAAAATATAATTTAAAAATATATTCTTATATAAAAATCATTTTTAAAAACTCAAGCCCTGCTGCATCCTGAACATACTAGTAAATAGAGAGATGGAACAATTATTGTAAAGTTAAATTTTCAATCAAACTATCAGAATAAATGCTTTTGTGGAGGGAGACACCCTGATACTTATGGCCACTATTATTTTTGGTGCTAAAATCTTTACATAAATAGATATAAATATTTCAATCACATTTTATACACATGTAATTCGTAATAATCCGAAAATTTCCTTTCACCAAAATAAAACACTTGATATGATATAAATAGGCTATATTTACATAGAAATGTAATACTTGCTTTGTAGATACCATTCTCATTTTCTCCTGTAATTACGCCAAGGCTTCTTTGGTGATCAACCAAAAACTGAAAGGGTTTGCCAAATCTAAGTTATCAAAATAATAATAATAATAATACATTAAAAATATGAACTAAAATAAATATGTAAAATAGGCCTCTAAGCATCCCGGAATTTGTGCTGCGGAGTCCACTTCAAATATAAAGAAATGTTTCCGGATTTAGCTCCATCCAGAGGATAAGTTTCAGTGTACTCTCCTTCTAAGATGACCTTAGTCAGTGTTAAGATCACTCTTCCAATTTTTTCCTGAAATAATCATGCATTTATGAAAACACTCGAATCGATACTGGTTTGAGAATGCAGAAGGATATAAGATGGAGATGGAGATGATAAAATGAGTTCCCAAACATGCTCCTAACATGACAATATCACAATATAAAGAAAACACTAATGCAGACACTTTTTTTTCTTGCTTTTTCATTTAAGCAATGATCGCTCAATTTATAAAACCACGAGCATAAGCGACCTAAACCCCTCTGTACGAGCAGAAGAAAGGAGGGTATAAAAATATTATGACAATATAAATTTATGTTATAGGTCATTGAAGGTTTCAAACTCAAGCAGTACTCAGGAACAAAACATATTCATGAAGTATCACCTTGCCAAACGTATCATGATCGTAGACTTCCAGAATTAACATTTCGTGTAAGCCATCCTCCACAACAAAATCAAATGTTTGATTCCAAACTGGGTTTAGGGATTCATTTACAACCTGCGAATACAAGAAAGAATTCAATCTTACAAGTATATAGAAATCAGCGTGTGAATTTTTCTGTTTCCGGCAAGTAAATTCAAAACAAAAAAAATTCTGATAAGTTTTTTTAACTAATATGCATTCGAATTAAACTATCTCACGTTTCTAATCTATTTAATCATTTGAAGTTATCTCGTTATTCACCCAATTAAAATGAATTAAAGAAACTCTAATAGATCAAAAGTATCATGCAAAAAGTGTCCAAAATCTTACTCTTGTCTTGAGCTTTTTTTCTGTTTTTTTCAAACTAAGGACAACAAATGGATCAGCCTTGCCCATTAAGTCCACTACTGGTAAGTCTTCAGCTGAAATCACAGTCACAGATAGAACCCCTCTTACAATCACGTTGCTTCTCCTACGTGACCCAGTAGGATCCTCACCCTCTGCCTCACCACTCTTGAGGGTCTTCTCGAACGAGGTTAATGAGAAATCAGGGTCGAAAGGGTTCTTTATGGCGCTTTCGACTCCAAATGGGCAGTACAATAGCTCCAAGTGCACCTACATATAACAAGAAGCTCAAGAAGATTTATGAACTCACGTAATACGAATTTGGCTTATTAGAAAAAACAATCCAATTTGAACGACTAGAATATTACTCCCCCGTCTCCTCATGAGTGTAATTTAAGGTTGTAAATTAAGAATAATAATAAATATATTACTCCGAGACTGTTTTATCGAAATAACCTTACTTTTCTTTATAAATATGTTATTTGATCGAGATATAGAGAATAATTATTTTGAAAAAAAATGTAAAACTGAGCTAAAATCATCAGTGACTTTGATTTTTAAAAAACTGCACTAACGGAGTATAAGACAAGAAAACACAAACTGCAAGTATTGAAGAAAAGGCCAGATTCGATGCCTATTACCTCACCCCTGTATTTGTTATCTCTATGGACCTCCAAATCCTTAACCAGCTTAAGCCATACATCCTTGACTTTACCAGGTTCGAGGTCCTTCAGTGAAACTTGGGCACAGCCAATAAGTTCAGAAGCCTGAATGCCTTCATCATCGAAAATTCTTATGGTCAAGTGCTGCGTTGCCGTATCTTCAATTGTGAATTCAAAGTGTTCGTTCCATACTGGATTCAACTGGTTGTTCTGAACACGCCCGGCAGTTTGATTACAATCACACACAACAATAATTAAATAAATAATAAAAGAATGTAAATGAAGCTTCCATTGGAAAAAAAAAAGTTGTCTTACCATTACTTTACTGGTTTTGGTTCTGTCACGAAGCGGGCGTACAAAAAGGACTGCGTAAGGATCGGATTTCCCAATCAAATCTTTATTTGTTAAGCTCTTTGCTTGCACTAGTTTTACTTCTAGAATTCCAACCGGTTTCAACTCTAGATTACTGGAAGAGGAAGAAACAATTACACGCACTCAAATAAAAAAAATAGGATATTGAAATATTATCAAACACACATACTCATGTTATAGGCGGTGAATCCCCTTAGTTTCTAAACTTTCGCTAACTCTTAGTTGCTATTTGGTTACATCACAGATTCAATATTTCTTATAGCCCTTAGAACAAGTGCCTAGCACTATTTTTCTTCATTCTTCCTCTTATATGTTGCATTTTCATTCTTAACGTCTAAAGTAAGTTTGGCTTCAAGAATTAATTTAAAGAAAAAGTTAAGAGGAGCAAACACTACAGATAAAAAATATATATATAAAGTGTCTTTCAGATTTTTCACGAGGCAGCTTCAATAAAATGGTGATTGTTATTTGTTGAGTTGATATTTTAAGAAGTTCGTAAGAGACAATTCTTCATTTTCAATTGTTGGATTGGTGAATGATGGTTTGGTGCGAAATTTATTTGGTTCATACGATACTTAGCTCCATTTTGGTTTTGTCATCTCTTAGCTTCTCATTTGAGAACAATTGTGTTTAACTTTGTTTGAGTGATTATAACCACATTTTGTGATCTTGTTGGAGGCTCTCTTCTTTGAAGGTTTTTCTTTTTGTACTCAGGGTTTGTAGTGAACAATTTATAGAAATTGGAGGTTCAGTGGAAGTTTCTCTGTTTGTTATTTTGTGACCGTGATTGTAATGATGTCTGTGAAAGGGTGTATAGCTAAATGGGCATAACGCTTCCTATAGGAGTTGTGTTTTAAAACAAATTCTTGAAAGGCAAAAAAGGGTGTGGAGCTACGTGAATGGAGCGTATGTTATGTCAAAGGATAAACGAAGTACGAAATATGAAGTTGATTTGGAATCTTTGGAAGTTAACAATTTGAAGATAGTTGCCTAGTTCAACAACTAAAGGGATTTAACTAGCAAAGAATGAGACATCTGGACAAGTTTGAGACAATTTGAAGGGGTTATGTGTGTAGTCCAATTTCAAAAAGCAATATCAATTGGAAATTGACATTTGGCTATTTAGTAAAATAACACGAGTATTATATTCCACATAAATAAGTTTTTGACAATTTCACCAACTATTTAACAACTCATTTTTAAGGATAATATAACCATTATGAAAATAACTTTTTTGTATTTGTAAGAAAAAATAAAGGATGAAAGATAAAATACTGATTGTGAGAGGATGTAAAAATGTGTTGGGTAATATCATAATCTTGTATTCTACCATATTCAGTCTTTAGGATGAATTGATTCTTACTAAATTTCTAGAATTAAGTGCTTCAAACTTTATATAGACCGAAAAATAATATTTGCTCCAATTTTTTGTACAGTCTTAAGGATGACTTTAGAAGACCAAAAGAACAATTTTGTATCACAATTCTCTTGCAAAAATTGATTTTATTGTTAATGAAATTTTAGCTAAAGAGATTTGACTTAATGAAAAGAAAAGTTTAAAAAGGAATTCTTACCACTTTATGACTTTATGAATCCATTTTTCTTGTGTCTTCTAAGAAAGGAAATAATGTGAAAATGATGGTTATTGTTACAGAATTTTAGCCCATTATCATTTTACTCCATTCCTAAATATTAGTTGACATGCTTAATTTTATGATTTGGTTAAATATTTTAAATTTTCTGTCAAGATATAATTATGAGATTTGATTAAATAGTTCGGATTCACATTTGGGATATTGAATTAATTGCACCTATTTTAAGAGAGGGGAGGAGTTATGCTTTAGTGATTTAATTTTCATCAATCTTACAGAGGTACTAGGTATGAATTATGGAATCTAAAAAATATGAACCACTTAGCTTTTTGCTTTACTAAATATACCTTTAGGCCCAATTCCTACCTTCTCTAAGTTCAGGACGAACAATTATGATGATAGCAATTTTTATAAGAAAGATCAATGAAAAACATAATGTTCAAAATTTTTAATAAATCACAACAATCCTTTTAATGGAGATCTTCCAATCAATTTAGTTGTCAAAATCACAAGCCTCCACTGTGTAACATTGTTGCAAAAAATTGCTTTAATAGATGGTCTTAGTGTTGGACATGTATACCATTATGACAAGAAGTCCTTTTCTAATCCTTTCATATTTAATCTTGTTGAGTAATTTTAAAATTTCTTACTTCATAACCTCATGTCATGTTTATCTTTCTAGGATAGGTTTGCCCTCTAATAACTCCTTAGATTTATCTTCACAGATATGTATTCTTAAGTCTGAAGTCTTTCATCATATATCATTTTTATTATAAATCCTTTGTGTGACTTTGCCTTTTTATACGTCTCAATGACTCTCTTATGCCATTAGCAAGAATTAATTTTATTTTCACATTATAATTGTCCATTTCTAATATTTATTACATTCCTAATCTCACACTTAGCATTGTTTCTGTTAGTAAAATATGTGATTTTAGTTACTCAGGTCTTACTTTCTTTCACTTTTTATTATGTATACTATTTGCAATCCAAGATATGATTGGGACTGATAAAAGGTAGGAGAGTTATACAACTTTGAAAAACTACATTTGTCTTTTTCTAGTTTTTTTTTTATGACATTTTCATCTTGGATATACTTATATTTATTCTTTACATTTAAAGTACTTAACATCCACATGACTTTAAAAATATTACAAACTTTAAAAATATTACAAACTAGTGATATTTCTTATTGTTATGGTTGCAAGCTTTCTAAATACGAACCTTTGTCTTTGTTTCACATTTTGATTTAGTATATTCATAATGTTTAGAACACTAAATTTAGGAATTCTTTTTTTCTTCCTCCTCTTCATAACTGGAGATTTGTTTGGTTGGTATGGCTACTCAACTATGTGGATGTTTCTTTCTCTGTATCTTATGTATTGTGATAATAAGAATGTTATGCAAATCATTCATAGTTTGGTCTTTTATAAGCACATCTTATATTAAAATTGAATGTGACTAGGTAACATTACATCCAAGGGACCATTATCTCAACATTTGTCTCTATCTATATGTAAAAGATGTTGACTTATTTACAAGATCACACTCTTCTTTATTCTTCTCAATGCTTCTATTAAGTTTGAGGGGATGATAGATAATAGACCTACTAAACTTTTATGCTTTATTTTATTCTAATAAAGATAGTTTAGTTTTTACAGTTTCTTCTAGCGGTATTTAATCTTAAACTCTTCAATGAATAAATGAAGTGGAATTGTACATTCTTATGAATTACAACTTTACTCAATAAAAGTACAAGTTTTGAGCACTAGCGAAAAATTCTAAAAGCCAACTACTATCCTTATATACAGGTGTCAAAATAGATTCAAACTTATGAACTAACTCGGTTTATCATAAGTTTTAAATTGGGTTAGATTGAAAAAAAATATAATTTTTTAAATGTGGATCAAATTGAACATGACTTACCTAACTCACATGATTTAAGGCGGGTTGAGTCAACCCACTAAAAACAACTCTTTATAATTTTTTTCATTATAATTATTTACTACTTTTAATTATGTATGTCTTAGTCTTTTAAACATTAGAAAGTTATTTAATGGTATTTAAATGACTTGTATGCTCTATTTATTTCTTTGTTTAATTATATAAGTTAAGGCTTTTATTTTGACTTACTTTTTTTTATAGTATCACTATCTAATTAATTGTGGTTTATATTTAGTAAACCTAATTGTATGACTATAATCTGATGAATAGAGTCAATTTGCTTTAATTGTAATATAATAAATACACAGAATAAATTATAAAAGTAAAATATATTTAAATAAGTCAACCTAGTTAACACATTAACCCGTGATAGATTGAATTATAAAATTTATGACTTATCATGGATTGAATCTTTTTAACTTAATCTGTGATGAGTCAACTCATATGGGTCTGAATAATTCATTTTTACACTTCTATCCTTGTATAATTATTGATTTGATAACCCAATAAATTTATACAATTATTTAATATCTATTATTTATTTTTCTATTTTTCTACTTTTGGAAGAAAGGGAGAATGAACTTTTGCGTACCTGTAATCCCCTGGTAAAATGGGTATAATTTGGCGTACAGGCCAAGTTATAGAGTCTTCAATCGCATCTCTAATTGTTTCCTTAATAAATAACAGAAGAGTTTATTACGAAGTTAGAGTGCTGAATGAATATGGACAATGAAATGCGAATTAATAATAAAGCCTAACTGTAGTAAGTGATTATACTGCTCCACGTGATGATTATGCACCATCTATCCTTGCCTTTATAACTGATTTGGCTACTCTAAATGGAACAGAATGCACTTTTCAGACTAAAGTATAATAATAAATATTAAAAATAAATAATTGTGATTATAATTAATTTTGTTAAAACATATATTTACTTCTATTAAATTTTTAATCACATTACTGATAAACATTTTTAAGTGCATTTAATCTTCTAAAATACACCTTCTTCCTTTAGATAAGTTCGATAATTGAAACTCGCTAATCTCAATCTTACGTATACGTGAATATTATTGTAAAAGTTAGTGAACTACTTACAGTACCTAATCATTCGGATGGGATGATATTGTAAAACTAACGTTAATATATGTTACTGATGAAGTAACTGTCAAGATTGAAATTGGTGAAACCACAAAAAGATTTATTGATTTTTGAGATTATTACACGGGACAAAAAGAAAACTATAATGCCTGATTATTATTTTATTGCACAACTAGGAGATCCTACACTTGAAGATTGGAGATACATGACTTATTTTGTAATATACCATCGGCAAACTAACATAACAAAAATCAAAGGAATGACAGAAATACCATAAACATGTGATTTACTTGGTACCTCTATAGCATCAGATACCCCTGGTAAAGCTGATAAATCACCACCAATAACCTTCAGAGTAAAATCCAGATCTTTCTGTTGCCAGAACAAAGAAAAATAGGAAGGAATTTTAGAAATAGTTTGATTTTGTAGATTACGCATATTTGAATAAGCCACTCTGACATCACAGTATGACATAAGAGAGCTATATATCCCAAGTACGAATCTGCATATTGTTAATAGCTTGCCATGCCCTGAACCTATGCTCGTTTCCAGTTACTTGATCAAAGAGAGGATATTCTATTATATAATCTCGTGTCAATTATCCTTCCTTCAATTGTTGAAATATTTCTTGGACCAAATAAATTTTGAAATGTTCCTTTTTTTTAATCTTCCCGGTATTAGCAAATGTTTCAAGACATAGTAACTCACCTTTTCTTTCAAGGAAAATAAAACAGCTCCGAAACCGGGGAACTCATTCACTAGTGGTTTGAAGATCAACCTGAAAACCCCAGTGAATCCAATATTTTTTACCTATATACACAAGTTGCCAGGAAAGAGAAAGAATAGAATGATAAGGAATAACTTAAAATAAGTGTCGGCATGTATGCACTCATTAATTATGCCACTAACAGATTGAGTTGCACAGTCCAGCTTATTCGTCATGAAAATTATGCAAATACTCTGATACAGATAGAAGCCTAAAGCAGTCTGTATTAGAAAACAGAATAACATGCACTTAAATATACATTTCTCAAAGCCTATGGAGACAAACTTGTGTAGATAAATAATGAAGTTGAAAATTGATAATATTCAACAGAACTAGGATGACAGCCTTCCTTTAATTTGAGAAATACAAATACAATTTTCTTTCTGTTCCTTTCCAAAAAAATGTAATGCACAATTATTTTTTTGAGACAACATTTAGATAATAATCTGATGAGACAATTTATTCAGTAAAAACAGCATGCGAAAATGTCATAGGTGGGCAATGATTTGTGTATCACCTGTACAGGAAGTACGACACCAACTCGGGTTTTAATGTCAAGAACGATATTCGGGTTACCATCCCATTGCATCTCAATATCCATAGTCACCCCATCAGGCCCACTATCCTCTTCAACAATAGTAACTCCTAGAAATTTCAAACAGTAAACGTTTGCTATTACAAGGATGAACAGAACCAACAATTTAACAAAGTGAAGATCATCGGGCTCACTTCACTTTGTTCAAATTGGTTATGAGCATGCAATTTCAAGTACAAAATAAAAGTCCACTGATAAGTCACAACATTAATGACCACATTCATATTTCAAATGTAGCAAACCTGTAAATTGTGGAGCCACAGTGCCAAGGGTCAACTTGGAGAAGGTGAGAGAAGACAAAACAACCGGCCTATATTGTTCAAGAATTGGCTCCACATTGGTTCTTATCAACTCTGACACTGCCTATGTACATTTCCACGTTGCATCAGAAGTCTAGAGCCATAAACTCACTCGACGAATATATAACAACAAAGTTCATAAATGAAAATTATAACAAAAGTAAAGTACCTCATCAACACATGGCCAAATCTTCTTGAGTTGGCTATTAAGCCAATTTAACTGCAGTAATGAACAAATTAACATCAAAACCCAGATAAAAAAAATATTGAACGTTCATGTAATAAGTAAAAAGTGTATATGTATGAACTCAACTTCTGTCTCCGTGTGAAGACCACCCATGATGGATAGAACTTGGGAGGCAAAAGTTTTCTGGAATCTTCCACTGTCATTCTCGCAAACGCCGCTATCGTCTTCGCCTAAAAGAGATTCACGAAAATCACACCGCAATAAGAACAATTAAAAACGACTTAAAAAAATCATACTATTATTGTTATGGAATGGAATGGAAAGGAAACGGTTAAAATCAAATGAATGCGGATATACCAAATCAGATCGACGTTTGGATCTAACTGTTTCGTGACGAGCGAAAGCAACTATCAACACGATACCAATGGCGATACCGAGGATCATGCCGCTGAAGAATCCCATTTTCACAAGATATTAATTAAATCTCTAACGCTAATAGCAAATCTTGAAACTGCTTCGCTTCGCTTTTATTCCCAATATTGTTCAGCTGAAGCATGGTTTCACTTTTCACACCATGTTTGTTGGAACAATGTGATTGTGAAGAGAGAGCGAAAAAGGTTGTGTCTATTGTTGATTAGTTAGTTACGTTATCTTGATGCGCGGGTAATGAAGGAGAACTAGATGTTAACTTATTAATTAACGAAATTTGTGTTGTTATTATTATAATAAATAAATAAAATGATGTGAAGATTCACTGATTATTGAGAAAGTAATCCATGTGCCCCCTCTGAACTGATATGATGAGTATTGCCCAATTAATGAAGAAAGTAATATGTTCTTTTCTTTTATTTTCTTTTGCTTTCGTCCTATTGTTTGTTTATTCCACTTCTTTATAACTTACCATGTTTTCTAACCTTGTCTCCTTCATATGCTAAAAGAAGAAAAAGGTAACTAAATCATTTCGTTAGTTGCATAATAATAATCATCATCATATTCTTCTGTGCGGTCCAAGTTATGTGTATGGTAAAGTTTATATTTAGGACTATACTAAAACCAAACTCACTAATCGCTTTTAAATTGTTCCTTTAAATATTAATTTGAAAGGGACACCATTTTTTTTAAAAAAAAAAAACTGTGAATTAAATTAAACTAATCAGCTCTTGGTTTTTCAGAGAAACCACTTCTTTATTAACATAATTATAGGATTTACTCAAAAAAGCTTATTTTTTTATGCATCTGAAGAAAAAAATATATAACTACAAATTTGGCAGGGTCTATTCTCTTTAAACATTTGTTAGTTAGAACTGAAAATAGGTTTATAAAAATGTTGAACAACTACGCATGACATGAATAAAAATAAGAAATATAAGATACGGATATTAATTGACTAAAGAGTAATTTAATGTAGTATGTAAAAGAATTATTTTCTGCTACACAAGCAAAATTATTAATTATAATTACATTTTGCGATGAAACATAGATTAAAGAACAATCAGCGTTTGTGTATTTTACTTTGCTTAAAGTAAGAAAGTAAAAAATAAATTTACTGTAACTTTAAATTAATTTTTTAATACATTTAAATAAAAATAATATAAACTCCCCTTGTTTTTTTCGTGTGTTCTTATTTTAAATAAATTAAAATTTTATTTAATCAGAGATGATTGAGAAATTGAATAAGGGTAAAAACAAATAACTGGGAGTGCTTATAAATCTGCTGAACAAAAATTTAATTCTCACTTTTTAGATATAGGGGAAAGAAAGTTAGGGAGTAAAACAAGAAATAAAAAGAAAGAGAATTAGTATGAAAAATTAAATTATTTGAATAGGTTAAAAGAGAAAGAGAATGAGTGGAGAGTAAAATAATTTTATTTGTAACTAATATTTTTATTTATTATTTTAGTGAGGAAAAGAAAAAAATATTAAAACAATACCTCCCTAGTTTTGGCGGGAAAAAGAAGTTATAGTGAATTTGATCAGGTGCTTTGCGCACTCGCGAGGTCGAGAGTCGTTGACACTTAACATCACACGCCGAACAAGTTAAAATTTTCGTTCCGATATTATATCGAACTAACGAGTCAAAAACTTAAATGAAATTAATTTTAGTTTTAAATATAAAAATTTTATGCATTAATATGTTCTAATAAAATATTTATAATGTTTTTAAAATTTTTGTAGTATCTAATAAAATAGGGCGTTGAATTAAATTTATTTAAATAGAGAATTGAATAGATAGGATAGAAGTGACCTAATTTAGTATAGGTTATAATTTTTTTAATTTAATCGGTTTTGTAGGAATTTTTACGTCAAACATACCTAGTCTATTTTAACAACTCTAAAGAAAATTAAAACAGGACCTGGAGATGCTGAGTTGCTCACAAATGGATGAAGACCGCAAAGGGAGTAGGAGATAGGAGGGGAATAACCCTATTTCTTTATCCGCGTCAGTTTTAGAATATTTTAGATTTTTGAATTGAAGAAGTTGGAAACATATTTTTAGAGTTTATAATTTAAAATATATTTTCATATCAAAAAGTATATTTTAAATTGTGTAATCTAAATTTATATTTTATAATGTATTTTTAAATTTAAAATATACATTGAAGTGTGAGAATTAGAAATATATTTTCAATTTTTATATTACAAAAATATATTTTCAAATTACATAATCTGAAACATGTTTTTTATATTTAAATTATATTTTGGATCATCTAATTTAAAAATGTATTCTTACAATATAAATTATTTTAAATTGTATAATCTAAAAATACATGTAAGTTTTTAGTTATGCAATCCAAAATATATTCTTAAAATACGGATTGCACAATTGGAATAAATAGAGATTGAGCAATTTAAGATGTTTCTTACCCACAAACAATTTGGAGTTTTTCTACACCAATGGAAATGGAGGAAAGTAGGGAGTACTAAAAGAAATTACCGGAGAAATATAGCGTGTGTAGGTCATTTAAGTTTTATTTTATGAGGGGCGTATAGCAATAACAATGACCCACGGTGAATGACCCAACTTCATATGCCCTTTGTTTCTTCTAAGCCCAATATTAGATGCATAAAATGAACAAGATTCTGTTTTTTAAATAGTCGTTCTAAGAAATTGCTAAAAATCAAAGATACTTACTTTTGACTATATACGTGTATTTAACTAAATTATTCTTTATTAAAATACTACCAGCCCCATTAACAAAATATCTAGAGAGATGGAACATCCAGTATTAAGGTCTATTTCAAAGATTCACTGGACCCATAAAGAAAAATAGATGCTGATATTTGTGTACCAATTTTATGGAATAAGCTGATCTTTCTACTATGCATAGAGATTGTCAAATGCTGTTTAAGATGTGTAAAGAATAACTTCTACGTAAAGAAAAAGGTTGAGGACCATCATACAAGAATTGGAAACAAAACATACCAGAAATTTCATACTATAATCGAATGAATTTAAGTATACCTTATAACTACAACCAAGGGAAAAAAAAATTAAATACATATACCTAAATCGCATAAGCTTGAACAAGAGCGTAATCAGAGGAAAAAGGATTTTCTTTGTTGATTACGTATTAAAAACTGTCAGTCAAGATTTCTTACAGCGCTTAAATTCTGGCCCAGGATAAAAATAGAATCAACCATACGGCCAAACTATGTAATAACAGTAAGCTATAACTATGGAAAGTTGAAAAAGCCTGTAAGTAATATTTTCCCCCTCAAAAAGACGTAGGCGCAAATGAGAACGGCATTTGCAACTGATAGTTCCACTGGATTAACATATGTAAGGCAAAACTTCACCCAATATTTCTAATCTTCGGTAATCCTTTACCCAACATTCAGCTCCAACAGTTCTATCGGCCAAAATGCCAAACAAATAACTCAAAAAGAATAACATTCTATGACCCGAGAGAGAATTCAAGAGTGGTTAAACCAGGGTCCAACTGCACCATTCACATGGCCGTTGCTGTGGATCCCTACACCATTGGGAATGATTGAGGGAGGCAGTCCCACAGCCATGGGGGGCGAGGCAGCTGGATACAATCCATGGGTGTGAGGGAGAGCATGGGGGCTCACAAGAGGGCTCCCAGCAGGACTCCCTTTACGCTGTTGAATGGCATGGATCTGCCTAAGCCCATCTTCATGAATACGTGATAGCGTTTCCAACTCTTTCAATGACAAAGCTTCCAGACCAGCGCCATATAGAGGGGCATGTCTTGACATTTCCTCCTGGAGTGAGGCTTCAAGTGTGTGAATATATTGCTGCAGAAGGAAAACAAAGGCATTAAGCTACAATATTTCTCTCCCGATTATGTACAACCAGAGAGTACGCGACAAATAACAACAGACACTAGCATCAATTTCAAACATCCTCTGAAGATCGTTACTAGTAGCAATAATTGGATCGTTACTAATCATGGTAACATGGTCATTTTTACATTATTTTCTCCAATCCAGAAAAGTACAAATTTAAAGCTGATTTTGAAGTTTGAAAACTAAGGTGATTTTTGAGCTATAACTTAGGCAGAATAGAAGAACGAAACAAGCTACCACTGTTAGTAGAACACAACATCGGCCTATATTAACAAAATGGAAAATGTTTTATAGACACCTAAAATGATGATCTACACAGAATAAAAATAAAATAGGATTATAGGATAAGTGATATGATGAGAGGAGAGAGGGAAAGAAAGAAAAGGTGAATAATAAGTGCTTTCAAAAAGTGGTGTATGTGAATCATTATCCATTAGAAATACTGAGTCAAACTCATGTTACAAATTAATTGTATCCGCTTCAAGATTATTTTAAGGTTACCCGACAAAAACTGCTCAAAATCCAACTAAACATGACAGGCAATACATTACATATCAAACAACTAGTTCTTCAAACAGCTAGTTCCGCAACTGAAATAGGTTTAACCCTATCATATAAGTTGAACACGTAAACATATATAAGGTGATAAACAATTAACAAATGATAAAAACAGCAAGAAAAGTACAAATTCTATGTCAAGACAAACCTGGCAAGCTTGCAACTTTGATTCCATGCCATCAATATATGCTTCACACCTAGCAACCTGCTCTTCCTTCTCGCGCTTTTCTCCTTCAGTTTGTCCAACAGTTTGAGTCAATCTACGTACTTCATCTTCAAGTGATTGCCGAATTTCTTCCCGAGTCACATTCTCTGTCGCAAATCTTTTCAGTTCTTCATCAAATCTCTTGCGTGCAGCTTCAGCATTCTTCAATCTTTCAGCAAGAGCATTTTTCTCCTTGACTACTTTCTGTATGTAATAATATTCACATTAATTTTCAATTTGAGCCCATTATACCAATGAAAAATTAAGCGTCATCAAATTTGAAAAATAAAACTTCTTGTTTCATTTCCTGTTTTTAAGTTAGTTACACTATACAAAAGTTCGTACAATAGACATTGAAAAAAGAAAATAGAAATAGAAAACCACGAAAAATTTGTTTTCACTAAATGAAAATAATTGATTTTCAACAGAAATGAAAATAGAAAACAATTATTTCACTAGCACCAAAATGAATACGTGGTAACATTTTGTAATTAAACCAGGAAAAATTTGTTTTCACTAAATGAAAACAAATGATTTTCAACAGAAATGAAAATAGAAAAATTATTTCACTAGCACCAAAATGAAATGTGGTAAAATAAAAATCTTAAACCAAACAGCGCCACTAATCAATTCAAAACCAAAATGAAGCTCCTTTCCCTGGCCCACCATTTTTAAGAGTGCCACATAAAAAATATATACATATATCATTACTATAGCATTATTTCAAACACCTGTTGATGCATAAATATCACCAATGAGATTGTTGATTATAATCGAAAAGCAAGTAAAAGAGAATATAAAATTGTTAATCATGTTATTTTCTTTAAAGTAATTTCATAAATGAAATAAAGGATGACTAAAGAGAACTGTACAGCTCATGATTCAACTCTTTTGAACAACTTAAGTGGTTAATTGGCAAAATGGATCCTCTCCAGCAAGCAAAAAATAGAGAGAGGAGAGAATAGGTAAGTGTCAGGTTAAAGAGAGGGAGGAGGATAGAGATAAAGAGGATGGAGCAAGCTGGAGAGAGTTGGTGCCTAGGAATGACTTATACCACTAATGTGCCCTTACACGCAAAAAGAACTTTGGCCTTGAAGGTTGGACAAGGTATGACAGCCCACTCAGACTTTGTACTAAAACTAAGACTTAATTAGATGTATGGCACCAGGTAGGATCAAACTCCTTCCTAACACAGGAGCAACCTTTCAGCTGGAAAACTAAGTTGAACTAATAGCTGAAAACCATCTTTCATGAATTGGCAAAAACAAAGCATGGATATCACATTCGCCAATATTAGAGTTTATAGGATGGATATAAAGAGGGGGAAACATAGCAAGAATCTCAGGTGAAGTAGTAGATAAAGCAAAAACAGTAGTAAATTTCATACTGAAGAGTGTAAATGTCATGACTCCCCTAGATTGAGTATAGAGGTGCTTTGGATTTTGAAAAACCCACAAGTACACTTGCATATGCATCAAGTATGAGTAAAATTTAACTGGTATTTCGTTATGCGCTAAAAAAATGTCAGAATAATCATAACATTTATAGTGTGCAGTGCACGTGTTTAAAATTAGCATAGCTGAACGACTTTTTGTATTTTCATGTAGAAAATCAAACTTTTTTTAAACAATACCTTTAATTCATCACGTTTCCGAGACTTCAATTGAGAAAGTTGTGTCTCTGCATCATGTAAACGGTCATGAAGAGCTTTCTTCTCTGCAGAGAGCTTTGCAATTTCATCATCCCGTTCTGAGCGGAGCCATTCAAGCTGACTCTCAACTTCTTGAGCTTGTTCAGCTAGTTCCTTCTTTTCCCGAGAGAACCGATCCATCTCAGCCCTCATTTCAGACTGTTGAATCATGAAGTGGGTTAGACCTAAATTCTCCATTAGCAATTAACATGAGGTAACCACAGAATGTTATCAACTAAGACATGAAATACCTTCAGTCGATTGTTTGTCACTTCAGATTCACTCAGCTTTTGTGATACAATAGCTTTTTCCTTAGCCATATTAGAAATCTCAGTTTTACTTTCTTCACGAACACGAATAATTTCATCCTCACTGGCGCATAACTGGTGCCACAGTGCAGCCCTATCAGCATTTGCAAGTTCAGCAACTTCACGCATCATACTCAAAACAGGCCTGATAAACTCCTGCTCCTCACAGACCAAAGTAACCAATATATCCAAATCAAAATCTACTTCACGACCGTTGTCAGTATTGCTAGTGGCACGGTCAACAAGCCTCTTCAACATCCTCCCCCTATAAGATTCATTGGCAAACCATCTAAACATTATCATGTAGAGCAGTTTAACAAATTCTTTAACGCATGGATCTCTAGAGAGGGCCAAATTTTCAGCGAGGCCAAGAACAGAAGTATAATCATCCCTCTGAACTCCCAATTGCTCACAGGCATCTCCCTCTGTAGCACCATCTGTATGTTGGAAATTTTCAGAAACATATCTTCCATTATTGCTCAATCTTTGGGAAAGACGGCTTTGCAATACCAGGGCTACAGACTGAGCACTTATTGCACCTCGAGCTACAGCTCTCTCAAAAGTTTGAGAAGCTTCAGCAACAAGGCAAGGAATAGATAACATCTCAAACAGTATATAAATATCAGAAAAATGACGACTAGCTTGATAAGCCTGCTCATCAATCACATGCAGCCCACTGGGAGAAGTGCCATGTTCACCAAATAAGAAAATCCCACATGGCAGAGCTGAGCAATTGTCTCCATAGTCATCGTCACAATCAATGTCCCTAAGTATGGTTTCAGCAACATCCCCCCAACTATTTATAGTCTTACTCAAGAAGTCAAGGACGCAAGGTGACACCTCAAGACCTAGATTTTTCAGCCTGACACGAACAGACCTAACCTGCATAAGGTGGAAATAATGTTACAAATACGTCTTGAAACATTTGACCAAGATTACAAAAGTATGAGTTTATTTTTGATGATTTGTCTGCTTACAACTTTTACATACTGACATCCATTTTTTGGTTGGCACCCTGTTTAATGATTTTGACAATACTAAACAATTTCACAAGATGTAAAGCTCTTTATATGATGTGGCAAAGCATATTATTGAATGCTAGTACGTAACATTTTTGCATTAACAGTGCATCAAAATAAATTCTAAATAATGTAACATAGTGCAATTCCCAACTAATTATCTTTAAAGCTTACTGCTTCAGGGAGGTGTTGACATTGAGATGCCGCTTTGAATATAAAATCTATTGTTGTAGCAAGGGGTTCGTCATTTGAGTCTGTCAAAAGCTCAAATGACTGAAACAGAATGCGTTCCCACACTTCACTACCACACTCCAATTGACTAAGAGCCCCAAAAACCTGAAAAATATAATGTCATCAATAGGAGAAAAACAATGCAATCATAATTGATGTCGTGTTGACAGAAGTGGAAATGCAGCAAAAGTGTAACTAAATTAGGATTGCTCCCCGAATTAATGCATGTGATGAAACAATTCAAATGAGGTATTTTGGAAAAAAATACTAGTTTCTCACTGGTATTCGTAAAGCAGGTTCAGCATCTGTCTTTTGAAGACGCTCAAGAAGAGCATAGGCAGCAAGTGGGTGTTCTGACTGCTCAACCAATTTAGGTACCAGAGCAACTAGGTCAGCTTGCAAATGCTTAGGAGCTTTGTCCAATACAAGAGTAATTTTTTGAGCAGACTGAGGCCGACGTCTTGGTTCTGGACAGCCTTGAGGAACAGCCCCATCCAAAGCTCTTAGTGAGTTTACAATCAAACCTAAAAGCTCCTCAGACTGTTCTGGCCACTTGGTCTGAAGTTTCAAATTCACACAATCAAAGCTAGAGATATGTGTAAAAAATACACCTCTAATAGATATAAAAAAAATTGTACCTTTGACCGAAATGATGCATTTTCTGAAGCAGTGGCAGATGTCTCTGGTGGACAAATGGGATGTCCAGAAACAGGTTTTTCCTGAATACCATTCCCTTTTAAATCAGAGCTCTGCACGGCAGATGTATTACTGCTTTCTTCAACAACAGAATCCAGTCTCTCATTAACAGGAACTCGTGAAGACTCCATTGATCTACTTTCTCTTTCAGAATCAAGAGGACTAGCAGCGCCACTTCCATCTGGAGAAGGTTTCGAACATGCATCAACAGAATCAGCAACAGGACCTACTTCAGAAGGTTGGCAGCACTCAACCATTATATCCAAAAGTAAATCTATGATAGCTTGCTGCAAGACTTTAACTCCCATCAGCAAATTCATCAAACTTGGGGAAGATTCATCAGCTTTGGTGGCCTTCTTCCCATCACAACTACCAGACAGCTTCGTAGGTAGAAGCAGGCGCTTAACTTTTGCAGGATCATCAAGATAGACTCGAAGACCAGTCAGAAACCCTGCAATTGCACCAGCATCCATTAGAAGTTTCTCCCTTAAAGTAACTTGTGGCTGAGAAGGATTGTCTCCATATGTTAAATGGAATCCAGCTCTGGAAAGAAGATTTCTGAAAATATCTTCCTCATCTCCACTTATCCCTTCACTGTCTTCAGAGTCAATGAGCTCATCAGGGTCAGTTGTCAATGCATCCTGATCATCCTCTGATGCTAAAACCTGAATATTGAAGACAAAATTAGATTATGTGTCTGCAACCACATGATAAGAGCACTCAAAATTTAATATAACCAGTAAGTATTATAAAATCCATAACAAGATCCCCTGATTTTACATGTGAGAAGCTAAGATGTAAAGCGTATGATCGTTTTTATCTTTCATATAAGACATAATCATAATATATCAAATGGCTCAGGTATGGGATAGAAATCTGCTTACAAATTTTTATTGTACAATAAGAAGTTCAAGGGATGCAAAATTATGAACTGAAGCATTAATCAACTTCTGTAACTCGTGACTTATCAGCTTGTTCCATGCATCTTATCAGCTAATCACAAGCAAAAGTTCCAAGGAAGAGGCCATATTTCCTAACTGGCTTGTTCCGATCTTACATTAAAAATGAGTCAGATAAAAACCAGATATTATATGTTAAATTAGTGACATGTCAGACGCAGAAGAGCCAGTTCAAATCAATAACTATGAATACAACATTACATGCAGTCTTGTATCTAAAGTCAAGAATAGGTCTTCCTATAGATGGTAGGAGGAAAGTCTTAAAAAATGGGGCAAGAATATTTGGAATCTATCAAATGATATTTGTAAGAATAATGTAACAGAGACAAGAAATCCATAAGGACTTACCTCTAAATCGGAAAACTCAAACCAAGGACAGCAATCCAATATTTCACATACAAAAACAACAGTGTCACGTACAAGAAATCCTGCATCCGCTTCTAACATATCAGACACCTTCATGAATTGCAAAACAGAATTATTCCATGTCTTTGTGCAGATAGAAGATTCTTTCCACACCGTCTTGGCTGGGTTCTTTTGATTCACAACAGCCATCCTGTATCTGACCCAGAAATTTTTATCTGGATCACTACCAACAGCCTGGTCACTCTCTAAATAAATACATATTGTGTCAAACGACTCGTACACACCTGGGTCATGGAAAAGTAAATTTAATCAAAGAATAAAAACATGAAAGTTTACTACTACTACTACTACCACTACTACCAGTGAATAAAATGCTGAAGATAATGTTTGCAAGAACACGTACCAATTCGAAGTTCACATCCACCAGCTTGAAAGAATTTACTAAAGATTTTTCGTGTCTCCATTATTTCCTTGAAAGACAAGAAATTCTCAACTTTCCATGTAAATGAACTTCTTTTCCCAGAATTGTCCAGAGGAGAGCCATTGCTGCTTAACTCAGAATCGTGCTCAGTAAAATCCTGCATTATTGATGTCTCTTTCAATATAAGAACTTCAGCAGAGAATATGACAGTGTCCTGGACAAGAAAACCTGAATCTTGATCAAAGAGACTGGTGAGTGTCACAAATTCACGCCAACCCCAATCCTTTGCAGCTTTCGAGTAGCGGTTCTGAGATTCCTTGGTGACAGATTTATCCTCCATCTTCTGGTTCACAACTGATAAACGATGGCTAACAAAACAACTCCAGTCACTGGAAGTATTTCTTGAATCTGTAACTTCAAGAAACACTGAAAGGTGGCATGGTGGCTGAGACTGCCCTGATAGCATCAAAATTCATAAAAATTCATCAGACTCCATTTTTTTATTCAAACCTAAATATATTCTCTGTATTTAACTAAACTGAGTGACTATTATATTCACACATCCAGACCCAATATCTAGATTATCAATTAAACTCATGGTGATACCAGTAGATATATACAACTACAAGCATGAAATATCAAATACAATGAAAATTTCAAAAATAGAAAGGCTGATAAAATTGCAGCAAGAATGCCCCTTCGATACTACTCAAATAGGCAAAAATTGCACTAAAATGCATACAACAAGATCACGTCTAAGGGAGATTTGACTCACAAACAACACCGCAAATATTTAATAGCTAACTAATAAGCCTAAGAAAGTGGTGCACAGAAAAAGAAAATAGATTTGCAGAGCAAAAACATTGCACACCTCGAGGATAAACAATAAGTCGACAATCCCTGTTACCAATCTGAAACCTCCGGCTCTTAATGCACAGACCCGTGATTTTCCTCTTCTTAAGCAAATCCTTCAACCTAGTAAAATTCTCAATCCTCCAAGTGAACTTTCCAATGTGCCCATCAGACTTCCTAGCACCACTCCCACTTCTCCCGGCAATCACAGAACCATTCTTGGAGAAGCTGCTAAACTCCTTGATCACATGAAATGAGGTGCTAAAAACCGCGGTGTCATCCACCAAGAACCCCGAATCCACACCGATAAAATCCGACATCTTCATGTAATCATTCCATCCCAAGCTGGTATTGTCACCGCTCTTATTATCAGCCGCAAACCGGCCATAAGAATCCCTATGCATGTGATTGGAACCAGGCTTCTGGTTCAACACAGACATCCTAAACAAACACCAACAACTCCTATCAGATAACACCACGGTCTTATCAGTATCCTTGCTCTCCAAACACATAGACAAATACTCAACCCCATTCACAGAGCTCTGGTACACACTTATTCTCAAATTACACTCCCCCGCAGGGAACACCGGGCTCATTATCTTCTGTGTCTTTATCATCTCCTTAAACAGACTGAAATTATGCACTTTCCAAGTGAACTTACCACTCAACACATCAGACACGGGACCCGCAACAACGGAGGAACTTGACGAGGAGGACGACGAAGACGAGGACTGCAACTCATTGTTGTCCCGGGTGAAATTAACGGACTCATTGAGAATGAGAATATCAGCAGTGATCAAAACAGAATCCGTATTGAAGAGGTATCCCAATTTGGGGTCGAAAACAGTGGAAGAGGGCGTGAAATCGCACCAACCGTGCGATTTCTTCTTACTGGAGAATCGGTGCCATGAATCGCGGTGAATGGTTTTGGAATCATCAGCAACGTTCACGATTGCCAAGCGATAACTCGCGAAACAGTCCCATTTGGAGGAGGAGGTGCCGCGAGGGTCCATGATTTGGAGGTAGATGGAGATGTACCCTGGGAGCGCCTGTGAGTCACCCTTGGGGTATATTAGCAACCGACAATCGTAACCGCCTACCTCGAAGTATTTGCTCCACAGTGCCCTAGCCTTTATTCTCGGGAAATTGTGCACCGTCCATCGGCACACGGCGGAGTACTCGCCTCGCCGATCCACCGCCACCGTCTCCTGAGCGCCGCCGCCACCGTCCCGCGACCCCACCGCCAGGTCGTCCGCCGCAGCGGCAGAGGATGACGACGATGTCGCTGCCTCCGTGAAAGACGGCGTGGAAGATAGGGAAGGGACTGCCTCAGACGAAGCTTGCTTCATTGTTTCGTTTTCCTCTGTTTGTTTCTCTTCTTCTTATTCGTTTTAGTAGTTTTCTCAGGAGTATTGAAATCTTGGGACGCAAAGAGAGGAGGCAGAGAGAGATGTGGTGCAAGCGAGAGAATGAAAGCACACACAAACAGGTTTGGACAACTCGGGCGCAAGATAGTACCGTGCGCCTCCTTCTTTTTTCGCCTCATCCCTCCTGGCGTACCTTAGTAATCGTGCGCCTTTCGTTCATCATTCTGTTTTCACCGGACAGATTCCAATGCAGGCAAAACTAGGTTTCTTTCTTCAGGTGACCTTTTATAGCCGTTTGATTAGTACAACTGATGTGATTAGTGGCTCTCCGCTTTGGCCCATTGTGAGTGCAGGTGTTCCTTTCTTCATTTTGTTTTTTTTGGATAGGTTCTAATGCAAGTAAAACTAAGATTTTTCTTCATGCTGGCTCTCTTTAGCCGTGAGATTCGTATAGTCTATGTGATCAGTGGCTCTCCGCTTGAGCCAACTGTGAGTGCACGTGGTTCTGGGAGGCTCTGGATCCTCTGTTTCACAACAACCACGTCATTTTGGCGAGTCGGGTTTGGATACGTATACGAATAGGGTGGATCGCTTTGCATTGATTCCCATGATATTTCCTAGTTGGGATATGCATTTTTAAACCGTTTGATTTTCCTGGATCGATCATGGTTGAAATTAGGTTTGACTTTTTTTTTTTTCCTTCCAGGGCGAGTATGTGTGATGTCATGAGAATCATGCCATTGAGCAGATTGTTATTAGGGCAAAACCAAACTTTTGAAATGATTTTTATTAAAAAGAAAAAATAAATAAATAAATATAGGAACATGTATTTGTTTTTATTCATGTACCATCTCAATCTATCTCTCGATTATTTACTTATTATACTAATTTCCAATTTCAAGTTTTTGTTTTTGTGTCATTATTATCCATTAACATAATTAATAATTTAATTGCGCAAAGTTGATCACATTTGGTTAAATTATATTATGTTATAATTCAACTGTAGAGGCTAGTTTGTGCTTAAAAAAGTATTTTTTAAATAAGAATTATATTTAAGATGTGTTTAATAGATTTGGTAGGTATAAAGTTATATACTTATAATTTTGTTATTTTAATTAAATAAATATTTAAAATTAACCAACACTATCCTGGTTAAAAAATATATATTTCTTTTAATATGATATGTAACATTTTTGTTTTTTCTTTTTATGTTGAAACAGAAAGTTATTGTTGTCTTTATTCAATGAAGATTTCATATGTCTCAGTTAAACAGTGGTAAAAATCATTTTCACAGTCAAAAGAAAATACATATATCTTTATATGATATAAATTACAAATACAATTTAAAGAAGATAAATATTTGCTTATGAAAATCTTCATAAAAACAATTACTTAAAAAATTATGTGTTTTATGGTTAAAATAAATTTTTGTTATTAAGTTACTAAACAAGAACATTGGATATTATATTATATTATATTGAATAATATTAAACATTTCTTGAAGCTATAAGAGGGTTTTGATCTTAGAAGGTTTTGATATTAAAAATACAGACATGACTATTTCATAATAAAGTTACACTTTCTATAAGATAGATAAAAAAATAATAGTTGTAAGATAATGAATTTGGATGATTTTATTATCACTATTTCATTATTAGAACATGGTATAAGGATGTCATAATTGAAGAAAAATTTATTAATAATAAACTCGGGTGGGGGAGATGTTTGAGTCTTAATATGATTTCTTGTAATAAAAGTTTCTAATATTCTTATAGTCATGATTACATGGAAGTCCATCAAAATACAATTCATGTTACACATAGAAAGTTTATAAGAGACATGCAAATGATTGATACCATAGGCCATTACGAAGTATTGAATATGAAAGTCTTTAGTCTTCATCTTTTATGTGGATATTGTAGACATAAAACTAATGATTTTAATAAATATGCAAGAAATCAACCACAAACAAAAAAATAATAATAAAAATAAAGAAAACAAATATGAACACAAATAGTATGACTGATAATATAGTTATCCTAAAAGAAAGTCAACAAATGAGAGAAAATACTTACTCTAAGAAATATTGAAACACATGGAGATTGGTTTATGTTACAACACATAATTACAAATGAAAAGAACAAAAAACTTTTATATTAAGTCACCAAAGAAAAATTCTCCTTGATATTATGGTGCAACACATAATTATAAAGAAAAAGAACATGAAACTTTTATATTAAGTCAGGAAAGAAAAAATTCTCTTTCGTCCTTATGCCTTCACAAACACATTTATTAACAAATATATGAATATTTTGATAAAAATAATAATGTAAAGACTTAAAGAATGCAATCCCTAAAAAGTTTGGAAACATTACCACCCTTGCAATTTTTATGATAATAAATATTACTAACCATTTTCTATTTGGCATTATATCTTTTATATATTCAAGTATTCATATGTATAAGTACATACACACACATTAATAATTAATTAAGATTTTAATAAAACCTTATATAAGTAAACCAGATCGAACAGTCTAACACTTTTAATAAAAAAAATGTTACATTATGATTCATCTTATTTGTAATTGTAAAAATAACCATCAAAATATATATATATATATATATATATATATATATATATATATATATATATATATATATATATATATATATATATGTATACCAGTAGTTAATTGTGATATTATTAATCTTATTTTTACTTCTAAAAATAATCATTAATGATAATCACATTACTCAATTTAATTAGTCATTTAAATATAATATCTAAAGGATAACTTTCTATGAATAATCTGACTATATTTGAATGAACATTTTTTGTGTGTTTATATTACACAAACTAATAAAGAAAACATATAAACATGATAATATATCTTGTACATGGTTTTCAATTTTACATTGTCAACAAGTACTTAGGGAAACTATATCAACTATATATTCTATAAGACGATGCATGCAGTGTCACATATCATAATGAAATGTTGGAAAAAATCGAGAGAAGAAACACCAGGGAGATCTCACAAGAATGAGAACTGAACCAAACTACACAAGGGAATGACGTCACCTTCAACTCAAAATCTTAAGGCATTGGGTTTGTGGGTTTTCTTTCTTATATGTTGCTCAACTTACTCATTTCTACTCGATGTCATACTTAGACTCAAAATTGAATACCTAACATAAAATTACAAAAAATAAATCAACGATTATTGTATAAAGGACTACATCTTAAAAGATTTTAAATACAAGAGAAGACCTACACAAACAACTACATTTTATACTTTCAACAAGCTTATAGTGTTTGTGTCTTAGTTTTTTTATGTAAGTTTGGAGAGGAAAATATTGTATTCACTATGTGAATTTCCATCATTGTAAGGAAGAATCTCTTGTGTATCCTCTTTGCAAGAGTCATTCCTAAGATTTTATCTTTTGTATTCAATGTCAAAATACTAAAGATATTTGAAGTTTGTAGTCTAAATGTGAAATTGAGAAGGGATAGTCAAGAGTGACTCAATGTTCTCATATGTTTGTTAAAAGTGACATTGAGTACTTGATTATAATATGTTTTGATGATTATAATATGTTTTGATTATAGTAAAAACATTTGCAAGTTTTCTAAAAGAAAATTGGATATAGCTCAAAAGCTAAAGTGAACAGGTGTAAACTTTTTGTGTCTTTTGTATTATATAAACAGTTTACTCTGAAAGAGTCTTTTGTCTTCATGACAAAAATTTTCTATTTAACATCTCTTTTAGAATTTTTATATTGGTTCAATTAAAAGTTTTAATAAAAAAATAAAAATTCAGATTAAAAACTTTTTAAATTTTGACATGTATAGTTTTATATTAGACTTCAAAATAAGGTGTGGAGATTATGAGAAAGTCAAGCTTGGTAAAGGAAAATGATCTTCTTGAAGAATCAAGAAACTCACCGAAGGTGGTTGATAGTGATATTGATCCTAAAATAAATTAATTTGTTATTTACTTATTCAAAAAAAAAAAACCTTTTTTATGGTTTATGAAAAATTTTCCAAGATATCCTAAAACATTAGAGGGGTTATCGTTCAAAATAAAATAATACATATGATTGAATTGCAATGAGATATAAGTTGAGTATACGAGTCTCACTTACAAATTTGAATGAGCTAATTTTTTTTTCAATAATATATATGATTGAATTGCAAGGAGATATAAGTTGAGTATACGAGTCTCACTTGCAAATTTGAAAGAGCTAATCTTTTCAATAATACATTACATTCTGAACCTTATTCTTTTAAATAAGTTGAAGGATATAATGACATTTTTTAATCATTGAGAAACACTAATAATAATTTTAATATTTTGTTAATTGACATCCATCCAGATGTTATTTCATTCAGAGTGATATTTTAATATTTTGTTAATTGACATCCATTCAGGTGTTATTTCATTATGAGTGAGCACATGACCTAGGCTTGACATACAATATATGACTGTCCTTTTATAACTAGTAGAAATGAATTATGAAGATATTTATCTTCTCTTAAATTTGATATTCTTTTTTTAGAAAATATTTAGTGACTTTAATTACATTTTTTTTTCTCAATTTGGTTGTACATTAGTTTGGTACTCTTATACCAATTTATATTCAAGGTTTTGTTTGATAGTCAAACAAAAACAAAGGTGGTTCTTTAATTTGACTAGAGGAAAAACTTTTTCAAATCTTATTGATAAATGTCGTATGCATGAGATTGAAATAGAAGGAAAATAAATTTACATGATTCACAACTAGAGATATTATGAAAAAAAAAGTTAGATATATGATTCTCACTAACCAGGAATGAAAACTTCTCTTCTAAAAGTACATTCCTTTAACCTTTGTAGGATTCATTCTTATAACAACTCAATTTTGAATAATAATAATAATATGGATATTGAAAAGACAAATAGGTTATGGTGTTTTCTCTTTGTTTAGACTTGACATGAGCAATATAAAAAGGTGGCTAACTTAGCAAGGAATTCAAACAAAAACAATATTACTTAAAAGATTAACGCAGTAAAGAGTAAATCTACATTTTATGATGGTAATATGTTAGGAAATATTTTTTTTAGGAATGTAGTAATAAGATTTAAACTACGTGTAACTTAGGAAAAAATAAATAACAAATTAGATACACAAATATAGAGAATTAGAGGGAGATTTGCAATTGAAATATTGAAAAATCATTAAACAAGATGAAATATTTGGTTACAAATTTCAAAAGAGAATTGGATTAATTATAGAGAAGGAAATACTTTAATTTTTAATTTTCAAATCATTATAGGCACATGAGAAATATGGTGAGAAGAAGTTAATATCAAGAGAGTGGAAACTAGAAAATATTTTCACCATTTATTATATAGATAACTAAAACTTCAATAGTCTTCTACAATTCTACCCATGTCTTTTAGTTGTATTGGAAGAGTTATCAAATTAATAAAGTCAACTCTTAAATTTATTGAACCTTATCATATTTATAAAATAATAGGTCAAGTGGCTTATAAGGTTGCTTTGCCTCCTCTTTTTACAAATTTTCATAATATTTTCCATGTATCTCAATTGAAAAAGTATACATTTGACTTTACCTTGCCTTGGAACTTATGAATTTCAAGTAAAAGAAGATTATCTTTTGAACTTAAATCAATAAGGGTTCCAGGTCATGGATAAGATAGTTTCATGGTAGATATATTAATATAGTTAAAGTGATAAGATTTGAAAATTTGTGACTATAGTTGAGAATTAGAGGAAAAGATAAATGAATCATATCCATACTCTTTTCCTCGTGAGTTGGAAGAGAATGTAAGAACCTACTTATATCAGGATATGATTGTAAAGTAAATGAAGAATGAAAAAGTTCTTTGAAAATTTTTATAAATAGGTTTAAAATAATTTCTTCTTCACTTCAACTCAAATTTAATCTCTCAAAGTAACTAAACTCTTTAAGTCTTCTCTCTAATATTTTGGATTGATTAATCATCATTTCTAGGAATAGACTACATCATTAATAAAGGCAATAATTAGTAGATCAAGATAGGTCAATCAAACTTTTAACCTAGGTAAGTTCTTGTTTCTTTTATAATTTATTCTATCTATTTTATTTTTTTATGAGCCATTAAGAATTTTATACCTCATATGTTGGAATCAATCAAACAAAATGAGGGTCATAACTTAAACAAGTTCAGAAGTTGGTTGTGTAAATTGAAGTCTAAAACTTTTATCATCTCACTTTGGAAGCTTATGGATATTTAAGGTGTTTTCTTTTTCTTGTAAGGTGAACTATTTTTAGTCAAGGGAAGTTGATTGGTTATATTTGTAAAATTATTTTGATTCAAATGTATTGGAAGTGCATAAAATCTTATGAATTTTTTAGACTTTGAAATACTTGAGCTATTGGTAAGTGAGTTATTTGGTTGATGTCATAATTTGACTTAGGTTGAGTTTGAGTTGTCATAATTACTAAGATTTAGTGCATATGCAATATTAAATGTAAAATAAGATATTTTTGGTGTTCAAATCATGTTGGATAGATTGAAATTGGTAGATATTAGTTATGCATCAATTGTAATTGTTATATTTTTTGTTTTTTGGAAATTTTCTCTTAAGCATTGAGTTGTCAGTGCAGTGTTATTTTAGTAATTACAACCATTGCACACACCAAGTATTGTTGCTCAAGTGTCAGCATGGTTTGATCATGCAACAATGCTTCTTAATCAAGCATCAATATGGTTGCTCAAGTGACAATTCTCTTCATTCAAGTTATTACTTGAGGTTTGGGGAGAAAAATGTCAACAATTTTTTTCATTTGAAACAAGTGGTCATTCAAGTAATAAAAAATAGTCATAGTTTTGGGAAGCGTACTGAAAGTTGATGGCATGTGCAACAAGTCATTTCGCTCAAGCATGTTGCTCAAGTGGTAATGGTGTGAAGGTTGAGTGAGGAAGAGTTGATGTTGATTGTGTCTTATCTAAAGTTGGTCACTTAAACAATGAGAGGGCATGAGTGATAGAGAGACTGAACCAATTATCTCCCATCTAGAGATATTATTTCTCAAACAACATTATTTATCTTAAGCAATGGTTTACAACTTGAATGATAAGTCTTCCCTGATTTTGTGAAGACAAATCACTTAAGCAAGGTAGTTTCTCTTAAGCAACACCTCCTTTGTTATTATGGTATGTTGTAATTGAGATGTATGTTTTGTATATACATAGATATATGCATGCATATATAGAATAGTTGTATTAAATACATATTTGTCACAACCGGGATCACGACGGGGCAATCAAAATTTAATTTTAAAAAATATTTAAATTGAGATTGGAGTCGCCACCATAGTTTATTATGGAAAACCATAAAAAAACCAAATAAAAATGAAATAGTCTGCAAACCAAAGTAAGGGTTCGAGAGTCGGTTACGTGTGGGGAAGGTATTAGCACCCCACAACGCCCGTCCTAAGACGGTACCATTAATCAAATGAATAAAAATAAGTGTGGTTTTAAAAATATCATTTTTTCCCAAATAATAACAATAATAATAAGACTAAAGACAAAACAAACAAATATATAACAAAAATAAACAAGAAAACATGCTTATAAAAATCATAACAATAAATAATAATTAGACGGATAAAAATATCAAACAAAAATAAAACAAATAAATATATATATTTTTTTATTTATTTGGACCCGACAAGGTTTAACCTTGGTCTATACATGATAGAAAATCAGGGTACACGTAGTTCTATTTTAAAAATTTGTTGATGACGTTTGATATTTTTTAGCTTATGAATATTTTCTTTTATTTTTCGCAATTTATTTTATATAATTTTTTAGTTATTTTCTATTTTATTATTTTTTCTCTTGATAATTGTTTATTTAAAGGAAACTCGGGATAAGACTGTTTTTTTATATTTAAAAAAGTTTATTAAAAACCTATTTTTATTTTAATTTGAGAAAGGAATTGATTTTTATTATCTTAAAGAAATTGTTTTTATACTTTAAAAAAACATATCCTTTTTAATTTTTTATTCATTATTTTCGAATAAAATAACTATTTTTCATATTAAAAAAAAACTTTTGCTTTTATTTTTAAATTGTGTTTATATTTTATTTTCGAAAAACTTGTTTCTATTACCTTATTTTTGTAAAAAAAATGTATTTTATATTTATTATCGAAAAGACATGTTTTTATATTTATCTCATTTTTATTATTTTTGAAGATGTTTTATCTTTATTATTTTAGGGTTGTTTTGAAACTTTTTTCCCTTTTTTTTGTTTTGAAAGTTTATATTTTTGATATTTTTTCAAGAACTATTAATTTATTAAATTTTAGAAAGCATTTGGTTCATTCCTCGAAAATTGGAAAATGTTTTATAATTGATTATTATTATTATTATTATTTATTTATTTTTTTTTTTAAATCAAAGAGATAAGGGATGAACCTCAGGATATTATAATAATCATCAAACATATCAACCACATGTATGTGATAAGTATGTAACACATAGTAAATAGAACATACCAGTTGAAGATCCTCCAAACGCGCGTTCCCTTATTCTCTGAACTCTCAGATTCAAACGATCTACTCATTAATATTCAGGACCCTTTCTAGTATTTCTCGTGTTTCTTTCGCATGTCTATCCACTTGCTCACTATGCATATTTATACTAATTATAGTCAGCCCACTCTTAATTCAAATTTTAAATCTCTTAATTCCTAATTATCCCCACTTAATTATAATTTATGGACTACCAATTGATTATTCTCTTTTAATTCAGATTCAAATCTATTAATTCCTAATTATCCCAACTTATGACACCAACTGACTGTTAAATCCCAAGGACGAAACAGAGACTGAAAAATGGGTAGAGTTGTACCATTATTGTTGTTATGACATCATAACCTCCCATACATATAATCAAATTCGAAAATAAAATTAATATGGGGAATAAATAGGGAGTATTGGAGGTAATGTAGCTGACACATTTTATTATTATTATTATTTTAATCCATTTTCTTTCCTTTATTGTTTTTTTTTTTCATTTTTACATTTATTGAAAGCAATCTAAATAACACAATAATAAAAATAAAAA
>Ga0209700_102072_pt1 | contig 41275 bp, 18 predicted proteins | sample SiratroredBW_FD_187528 | JGI IMG/M metagenome (GOLD analysis project Ga0209700, IMG submission 187528) | Root nodule microbial communities of legume samples collected from California, USA - Siratro red BW (SPAdes) (version 2) | ecosystem: Host-associated > Plants > Roots > Nodule | place: USA...
TTTGATGAATTTTATGATTATTATGTAGAGGTGCGACTATGGGGTTGGATATTTTTTTTGAATTCTGGAAATTATTTTTCGAAAGAAATTCGAAAAACTTTTTTCAAAACTTAATTCTTTTTTCAAAACTTAATTCTTTTTTCAAAGTTTTAGTTCATTCCGAGAATGTTTTTTGGAATGTAAATTTAATTTTCGAAAAATGTTTTTTGAAATTGTTTTTTCATCTCAAAATTCATTCTGAAAAACATTTTTCAAAAATCATTTATACACTCCCTAATGTTCATTATAGAATACCAATTTGGAAAACCAATTTTATACACCTACGAGTAATTTTGATATTTTAAATATATGATGGGATGGAGGGAGCAAATGGGGTGCAGGAAGCAATTGCCGTAAATTGAATGTGTTATCTACTCATTCACTCACTCATCTGTTCTTCTTGTATTAGTTGCCGTTGATTTGAACCCCATGTCAAGTCTCTCCTCTTGCTCTTCTCCTTCCTTTGGAAGTTACGGAGCTGCTACCCATCCACGCGCCGCCCCAATTCCCCCAATTTCGTGCGGGCCAAAGCCTAAAAGGAAGCAACCTAACCACAATGCTGAAGCTGAAGAGCTGGTTCGTTTGCTCACGCGCAGGATAAGCGACAAAGAGCCTCTCGTCAGGACTTTGAACAAGTATGTGAAGCAGGTCAGAACCCAACATTGGCTTTTGCTCTTTGAGGAACTCGGCAAGGAAGGCAACTGGCTCCAGTGTATTGAGGTCCCTTCTCTTCTTTCTCTGTTAGCCAATAATTAAATTTGTGTCTGCTACTCAAAAACTGAAATTTTTTTGTTTTCATTATTGTTACTTTCCCTCTTTAAGTCAAACTAGTATCTTCTTTACTCAGTCATTCACTTGCTGTTTTGTTTATGATAAATGACCCTGTTATGAAAATAAAGAGACGAATGAGAGAATGAAAATAAAGAACTGAAAATAACAACTCTATCCATTTTAAATATAGTTAAATAAAAAATAAAATAAAATTATTATAATATGATAGTATCTTAAAAATAAATAAAATAGTAATTTAATATTAATAATAATTTATTTTATTATAAAAAAATTACATAATTAATATTAGTTTCTTTTTAAAAATATTCATATCCTTTTTTAGAAATATCCATATCCTCTAAAATCTTTTTACACTAAATCTATTACCATATTTTGATAATATATTTAATAATTCAATATATATATATATATATATATATTATTATGGAAAATGAGCGTCACACTTTTCTATCTTAAAATATCTTTCATATTTCATATTCAACAAAAATGGTTAAAAAATGAGTGAAAAAAAAAAAATTCTCAACTATTTTCACTATTCATTTCCTTCTGACTATGGCATATATTGATTCTAGTATTAGATTTAAAAAGTAATACTTATCTCCAGTCAATTTACATATTTTTGGTTGATATTAGAATAGATTTAAATAATACTCGTAGATACCAATTTTATTGGTCAATGAAAAATATTAGAAATAGCTTAATTGCTCATTCTCTTTATGAAAAATATTAGAAATTTAATTGAGCAATCACATTAAAAAAGGAAAAATAATGTAGAAAGATATTTGTAAGAGATAAGAAGGAAACAAAAATAAAAATCCAACAAAAATAAATTTTCTTATTTGTTTAAGAAAAAAAAAGGAGAAAATAATAAAAGTCTATTTAAACTTAGGAAAATAGTAGTTTTGATAGTTCCTAATTAACATTATATTAATAAAATATTATATATCAATAAAATAAAAATATCACCTCCCTTAAACTTACACCACAAAATACGATAAAAATCCTTGCAACAATAACAAACAATGGAAAAGTGTGCGGAATGATATCAATAATCAATAAGAGAAGATCCTATCTATAACAGTACAAAAAATGGTCCATCCGAATGGTTGAGAAAGACTACGTGCAGATGGTCCATCTCTTCTATCAACATTTAAATGTTACGTTGACAACAAAAATATAGAATACTTACAAAATATCAATTTCTTCTTGCTATGCCGACCAAGATGTTTTAACAGATTATTTGTCACATAAACAGTTTAACCGAGACCCGTGACCATAAATACACCAGCTAACCATAATTATTAAAATCAGATTGAACCCATAACTATCAGTGCAGCAGTGATGGGACTTTGTTTAAATTCATTTATCATACTATGTTAAACTTTAAGCAAGAGTTTAAAAATGTTAAGCAGTATAAGTATATGTACTTAGGCAAGTATGGAGATTGCCGTTTTGTAAGTAGTCTACATCTCGACCAAACATTTAAAATGTTGATAACGTTGCATAGACTTTGTTTTATACTGTGTGTTAAATTTGAACAGCCTTTTTCCCCTTTATACATACAAATTGAATTTATTTATATGGATATAGAAACCAAAACAAATTGGTAATGCATTGTAATAATTTTTCTTACTCGTGTTTGCTTCTCATACATTGGATTAAACAAATGATATCAGTTTTCTTTTCCCTAATAATCCCTCTCAGGGGAAAGTCGATAGCTAGGAATAGCAAATAGATGATTTTCCCTGGGCATTGTGAGGCCAAACTTCTCTGTCATGTCCAACTGATCTGCCAACACGTGATTGGGCAGTTTCCAATCAAAACAATGAACAAGTTGAGCCACTGTCAGACGAACCACAGTTAGACCCAACTGCATTCCAGGACAGCTCCTTCTGCCAGACCCAAATGGTAGCAGCTGGAAGTCACGCCCTCTCACATCTATGCTGCTTCCCTCAAATCTCTCTGGCCAGAATTTCTCTGCCTCTCTCCAAGCACTTGGGTCTCTCATTATTGCCCATGCATTCACTATCAACATTGAGTCTTTAGGAATGAAAAACTCTCCAACCATGCAATCTTCCCTGGACTGGTGTGGTATCAGCAATGGTACCACTGGATGCAGCCTCAGGCTTTCCTTAATGACCATGTCCAAATACTCTAACTTCTCTAAGTCTGATTCCTCCACTTTCCTCTCCATACCCACCACGCTTTCCAATTCCATTTGGAGTTTCTTCATCACCCTTGGATTCTTTAGCAGCTCAGAAAGTGTCCATTCTATTGATGTAGCAGAAGTATCCATTGAGCCAACCAACATATCCTGTGCCAGAAAAGTGTCAAATAAGAGTAACAATATGACAAGCAGATGTAAAAAATCATTACAAGAGCAAATTAAACAGCTAGTATCTAAATTCGTATCGGTTATTACGTGGCTTCAAAATTTTTTATTTTAAACTTGAGGGAAAAATCAAATGTTTTCATTTTTCTTACCATCAATATGGCTTTAATATTGGATCGTTCAATGCAGTATCCAGAACCTTCGATGCCACAAAAACTCAACATGACATCCACAAAATCCTTTGCCTTGTCTTCTCCCTTGTCTGATTCCATGTGCTCGTCAATAATTTTCTCGAAGAAGTCATCGAAGACATTGTAAACTGCCTTGAAGCGCTTGGTTAGCCCTTGAAGGTCAAGCTGAGCAATGTAAGGAATGAAATCTCCTATGTTAGGAGTTACTATTAGATGCACTGCCTCGTTCATCATAGCCTTGAACCCCTTCTCATCTAAGTCCCGGTCCATGTACTTCTTTCCTAAAACCATTCTACAAGCCATGTCTGCACTGAGTGTTGAAACCTTTGCACTGAAATCAACAGCAGCTCCATCATTGGCTGCCTCTCTCAGAAGCTTGATCAATAGGTCAAGCTCCTCTTCCCTCATGCTTCTGAAGGAATTAATCTTGGCTTGACTTAGCAATTCCAACGTGCACACCTTACGCATGTTGCGCCAATAAGGACCATATTCACCAAAGCCTAAGTTCTTCTGCCCCCAAGAGATGTATTTTTCAGCTTGATAACGTGGTCTACTGGCAAACACAAGGTCATGGGTCTTGAGGAAGAGTTCAGCAGCTTCGGGTGAAGAAACAACAACGGTGGGCATAAAACCTAAGCGCAAGTACATGATAGGTCCATACTTTTGAGCTAGTTGGTGCAGATCACGGTGAGGATTTGCTCCCAACTTGTGAAGGCTTCCCAAAATTGGCAACCCTTTTGGACCAGGTGGTAATTTCTTTGCCTTGCTATTGCTTCTCCGCAGCCACAGATAAGTAAGAGAAAGCAAAAGAATTGCTATGAAAATCATCTTAGCTATTTGGGAGAGTTCAAGTAGCAATTGGAAAGTAGTGTATATCTTCGCTTCCAAGAGCACCAGGGCTTATACAACATTAGTGTTTGGGAGAAAGGACTTATATAATATAAGTAACTCCTGGTGATGTAAATGTCTTGAGTGGAGTACATAATACCAAACTTGCATGAATTTTGCACACGTTTCTCTTGGACGCATTCCAGTCCCTGTGCAACCATCAAATCCCTAGATTACATCATTTAATTTAAACCAAACCAACATTTTCCTAACTAAAAAGCAGGGTTGCAGTAAAAGTATCAGTAATAGAGCAGTGATATTTGATCTGTATATAGTAAAATACAGTTATTTAATACTGAAATAAATTATTATTTTATTGTTATATAATATTTTAATAGATAAATTAATGTTAAATAGTTATAATTATGAACGATGTGTGAAAATATAATTTTTCTTAACTAATATGATTAAATGCAATGCGAAGAATAAGAGGATTATATTTTATTATAATATTGTTTTAATAGTTTAGTTTACATGAACCGTTGGATATAATTTACGGCGGAGGCAAAAGGTTTACGTTGGTGCACTTGACGTACAAGGCTTAAATAAGCGCATGAAAGTAGTTGCCAAAATCTTCTATGACTTCTTCGAGAAAATTATCGATGAGCACATGCAATCAGAGAAGGGAGAACTTCAATAAGAGAATAGTATGCTTTTTTATGTATAATTAGGTGCACTTCAATAAGTGAATAGCAAGTAGAGACTCTTTAATCAGTTCGTTAATAAAGATTTACACGTGTGATTATCTGATATAATAGGTCTTAAATGAAATAAAAATTAATATATTACTTATGTTAATAAAAATAAATAAATACACACTAAACTAATAATTTTCTGGTTTAGCATATGGACCGCCAACTTCTTTTTTCTTCTCCCATTTAAGTAGAAAAGTTGTAGCATTATTATTATTATTATTATTATTACTATTTATCAAAGTTACCAATTTATATTTTTATTAAACAATAAAACTAATTTTATTCAGTAAAAATCAAAATTGTTGAATTAAAAATGTTAAAAAATAGTTATAATGATATAAATAATTAGAAAACATTCATTTCGAAATATATTTTTTTATCATTCTTCCACATCCCAGGGCCAACAAACCCATGTCCTTATGGGTAAATTGAATGTGTAATCTACTCATTCACTGACTCCGCTGTTCTTCTATTAGTCCCTGTTGATTTGAATCCCATGTCAAGTGTCTCCCCTTGCTCTTCTCCTTACTTTGGAAGTTACGGAACTGCTACCCATCCACTCGCCGTCCCAATTCCCCCAATTTCGTGCGGCCCAAAGCCTAAAAGGAAGGAACCGAACCACAATGCTGAAGCTCAACAGCTGGTTCGTTTGCTCACGCGCAAGATAAGCGACAAAGAGCCTCTCGTCAAGACTTTGAACAAGTACGTGAAGCAGGTCAGAACCCAACATTGTTTTTTGCTCTTTGAAGAACTCGGCAAGGAAGGCAACTGGCTCCAGTGTATTGAGGTACCTTCCCGTCTTTCTCTGTTAGCCAATAATTAAACTTCTGTCTGAAGATTGAATTTTTTTTTTCATTATTGTTACTTTCACTCTTTAAATCAAACTAGTATCTTCAATCAGTCATTTACCTTGCCGTTTGTTTATGCATAAAACAACATAATAATAACAATAATTGTGTTTAATTAATAATATTGTGGTCTTAAATTTTTGTAGAACTTGTGTTCTTGTCCCAATTCTTTCTATTGTGCAAAATTTTGGACAAATGTGACCACAATTGTTGCTATCAACGATAAAATGTGGGAAAATAGACAGCGAACAGAGACGGATACATACAAGTCATTGTTTTAATATCAAGAAGAACTTGTATGTAGGAAAATTATCCATAAGTAGGAGAGAGAAAAAAAATAAGAAGAAAATATGAAATTTGTTCTTACACAACTTAATTTTTCTTTTCTGTTTTATAAATGTTTATAAAAAAAATTCTCAGGACATATTTTCAACAAATAGAATAGAATAGAAGTCATAGCATATGGAAGAACACAATAGTGTACATTAGCTAAAATATGGTGTTAATGGTTAATTCTGTAGCCTTTAGTTCTGAATTATGTTTGGCGTTCAGGTTTTCAGATGGATGCAAAAACAGCGATGGTATATTGCTGATAATGGGATATACTCAAAACTGATATCAGTTATGGGAAAGAGAGGGCAAACCAGAATGGCTATGTGGCTTTTCTCAGAGATGCGTAATGCTGGATGTCGTCCTGACACTTCTGTGTACAATGCACTCATCACAGCCCATCTTCATTCGCGGGACAAAACAAAGGCTTTGTCCAAAGCCATTGGCTACTTTCAAAAGATGAAGGGAATTGAGCGGTGTAAGCCAAACATTGTGACATACAACATTCTTTTGAGAGCTTTTGCTCAGGCTCGTAACCTCGAGCAGGTCAATTCTTTGTTTAAGGATCTTGATGAGAGCACTATTTCACCGGATATTTACACTTTTAATGGTGTGATGGATGCTTATGGTAAAAATGGGATGATTCGTGAAATGGAAGCAATCCTTGCTCAAATGAGAAGTAGTAAATGTAAACCTGACTTGATCACCTTTAACTTGCTCATTGATTCCTATGGGAAGAAGCAGGAGTTTGGCAAAATGGAGCAGGTATTCAAGAGTTTGTTGAGTTCCAAGGAGAAACCAACACTGTCCACCTTCAATTCAATGATTTTGAACTATGGGAAGGCACGGCTCAAGAATAAAGCAGAAGAGGTTTTCGAGAAGATGATTGACATGGGTTACACCCCAAGCTTTGTTACCCATGAGAGTCTCCTCTTTATGTATGGCCTCTGTGATTGTGTTTCCAGTGCTGCACAATTGTTTGATGAGCTGGTCGACTCAAAAGTTCAAATAAAAGTTTCAACCCTAAATACTATGCTTGATGTTTACTGCTTAAATGGTTTACAACAGGAAGCACATTCACTGTTTGAGAGGGCAAAAAGTATAAAAATATATCCAGATTCATCAACATATAAACTTCTTTATAGGGCTTATACTAAAGCAAAACAGAAGGAGCTTGTAGATAAATTGCTGGAGCATATGGATAAAAATGGTATTATTCCTAACAAGAGGTTCTTCTTGAATGCTTTGGATTCTGTTGCAGCGGTACCAGGAAATTCAGAATCTGCTAATGCTGCGACTGATTCAAACACAGCAAATTCAGAATCTGTTAATGCTACTACTGATTCAAACACATCAAATTCAGAATCTGCTAGTGCCGCTACTGAGTCCAATACATCAAATTCAAAATCTGCTCATGCTAGCATTGACTCAAACAACCCCCAAGATTTTGCGAAGTTGGCAACTCACGTAAAGAACTTTTTAGCTCATCGGTGACTTGCATACAATCAGCTATGTTCACTTGGGATATGGTATGCTATATCAATTTGTCATCACTTCTCTATCATTCAATTTTACATCTGATTGATTGTCCTCAGGAACAGATTTTCCCTTGGTCATCATATGGCGTCACTTTCCTTGTTTTACTTTATGTAATGATGTTATTTACTTGAAATTAACTAATTCATCTTACGAGATGCTACTTCTCTGTTACTGTACTGACTTTCAAAATTCAAACACAGACTTGTTTTTTATTTTCAGGTGGTAAACTCGAACAAGTTTTCCTTTTATTATTTATAGTAATTTAAGATAATACATTCAGTAAATTAGGAAGTCAGTACAATGAAACGTGGGGCAACTTAGGCATTTTAAAATTCTGGTTAAATTGATATTTGGTGCTGAAAATTAATATTGACAACAAGAAACAAGAATAGGAGAGACGTTGTTTGTTTATTTTCCATAGATGTGTTGTTTCATTACTGGTCTATGCATAAAAGTGATTTCCTATGATTTCCTTTTATTGGTTATCTTGTAAAGAAATTTATGAAAACGGCAGAATGTATTTTTTTTGTTCACTTTTGTTTTTGGTTTCCTTAAGTTGTTTCTGTTCCCCTAAGCATGTTGTCTGGTTTGATTGTTGTAAGTTTGTCAGTTGCAAATAAAGCAATAAACTCATTCCAATGAAGTTTGATCAAAAGAAATATAGACATAGAAGATCTTCTTGCCTAGACTTCACGAGTTGTATATTCTATATTTCTTGTCTGAAATTGCAACTGCTTTATTTTTACTGGTGATGGTGCAGCACAGGATGACAATGGCTGCCAAAATTATGCTTCTTTTGTATGTATTTTAAATTTATGACTTTGAAAATTTATTTTTTTTATCTAGTATTTGAAAGAATTTGTCAGGGTGCTCAATCTTCTGACTTTCTGGTTCAGTGACGTGTTGGAAAGTACCAAGAGGAATTCTAGATTGATTGTTAGTGACTTGCTGGACAGAGCAATAAGGTAGAAGCACTTGTGAAGAAAGGAGATTGCATGGGTTTAAGTTCTATGAAAAGGAAAAGAGGGAGACCAAAAAGGTCAATGAAGGAAGTTGTTAAGATTTCATAGTTATGTGATTTAGTTGGTCTTTAGCCTAGCCAAATGAAGTTATGTAATTTATTTCCTTCACATCGCCCTTTCTCTTCGTGGCAGTATAGTCTATGAAGGAGGCATCAGACTTGACAGCTGCCAAAGCTAACTTACAACCAATCCCAAAAGAACAGGCTTGCTACTGGAAAACAATGAGTAAATCTGTAACTAAACAAAATTAAGTTTGTCTATTCATGTACAATGATCATTCTGCTGTGATTTGAAATCATGAAGAAAAAATTGACTTGTCATGTTTTCTGCACTGCACTGAAAACAAAAAGGTAATGGAACAATTTGTTGAAAACCTCAGTTGTTTTGGAGTATATGAAAGTTTAGAATTTTTAATGCGATTCTCTTGAATGGTTGCTTGAATTACACTTTCTATCTTAATATATTCTTTTAGTTGTGAAGTTTTTAAACTACAAAGGAGGACAAGTAGTTTATATGTTTCTCTGTGGTCAGCAATATTATTTGACAATTCAAGTTTCAGTGGATGAACACATTTCACTTTTGATTTAAATTAGTTTAAATGTGTCATAGTGTAAGTGTAATAATTTATTATGTGGAACCTCTTGATTGCATCATGCACTTCTTCTTTGTCATTGAAGTGCATCCCAACAAACAAGGTCCCAGAAAGAAAATAGTGTAATGATTTATTTATTTTGGTTACCAATTATAGTTATTTGTTTTATATACTATATATACTTTTTTAAATTGTAATTACAAGAGAGAGAATATTTAAAATTAAATACTTTTATTATTTGATTTTCATCCAATATGGTTATATTTTATGTAAGCACAGAAAAAAATAATTCTCAATGGAAAAATGATGGTTCAAATATATGTTATTTAATAGGAAATTAGGATACAAGTGCGAATTAAGCATATAAATGAAAATACTGATATAAGCAAATAACCCTAAAATTTTAACTCATATGGAACATATAAAAAATTGTCATAACATTTTGTTGGCCCAAGACAAAACATTACACAAGGACCTTTATATGAAAATAGTTTGATGAACTAAATGTCATCCTTTTATCATATTTTTTTTTCTATGATTATTCTTTTTCCTCCAATTGGATGTTATTTTTTATCATCTTTTTGTACTTCTAAAACTGTCACCACCTTTAAAACAAAATATAAAAATGTACGATATCATTAGACTCACTAGATAATTTTCACTTATATAGTTTTTATTTACACAATTTTATTTGACTGATCTAAATTTATATGAGAACCTACCTCTTTAGAAAACTTATGAATAGCTTCTTTATTGTGCTTTTGCTAATCATGCACTTCATTCTCTTTTTTCTTTTCTGGATAAATGCCTTTCGGGCAACATCTTATAAATAATAAATCAAATAGTTAACTAATGCAAGAACGAACAATCACGTTTAAGAGTCAAACTTCAATACTTTCTTACATATTTACAATTTGGTAATTTTGACAGTTGAAGTTAGTTATAATATATGTTATTAGTGAATTTTATTGAAGTTAGTTAATATGAATACATTAAATTTCTCTGTATAATTTTTTATTTACTCTTTCTATTTTATCTAACTGTTTTATTATATTTAGGTAGATATTACAATGGATTTTTTTTATCAACACATTAACCTGGATTTATAAATTATTATTTTCTTTATCATCTCACGATACAAACACTCAAATATATATTAAAGAGTCTGAACTAAACCAAAATCAACAACATTTGTCCTTATAGATATTTGAGACAATAACAATACTTTTCATATATTAATTTCAACAACTTTTTAATCGGTCTCTGATTTCTTATATTTGAAATAAAGATAAAAATATTTGCAGAAGACACTTTTAATACTTAAATCAATTATTAATTATGAAATTATATCTTTTTATCACATGTTTTTTAGTATTTATAGTGATATTTATATGATAATAAATATTTATTTTTAAGATTTGTAATAATGATAATAGTCCACTTCTTTTACGGTGTGAGTGTCTGTAATTGAAGGATTTTTGATACAGTATAGATAGAATTTATTTTTTATGAAAATAACATGAAAGACAAAAAAAAAAAATCTACGTAAACAGACGTGTATGTTTAGAACTTAATTAAGATTAGGTCGATGATTATGATTTGAATGATTAAATAATATTTGATGGGAATGTTCTAATCCAACTCGCTGTCTTATACAGAGATGAGGGTAAGGATTTGGTAGGAGGATGAGCATCTAGCTAATATTGCATCATAAGCAATCCAACAATCGTGAATTCTGATTCATAGTTGAATCGGTGATCTTATCCTTCACGACAAAATAAGGAAACAGAGGATTATTTTGTCTACTTTAACTACTGCACTGCTACTACTCTATAATATTTATAATATTAACTTGTCATAGTCACAAACATCTCCATGTACTGTGCCACACTGCTCGCACAATGTCTCTCTCGCCGTTCACCGATCACTTTCATTTTGCGTACATCTCAATTTTTTTTTCAATATTTTTAAGGGATTTGCCCTAGTGCTCACACTAACAAATACCTTTTTCAATGAAAAGATATTTTATTTTAAAGTTCAGTTTCAAAATAATCGATGTTACTGTGTGGGTCAAATATCCTATTCGCACGTTGTGAATTTAGCAAAAAGGTTCTGTAATTCATTTTTTCTTTCTTTCTTCTTAATTAGTTGTGAAGAAGTTTTACTCACGTATCTATAAAACACGTGCAACTTTTCTTTATTACCTAATTCAGTTTAGATTATTCAAAATTAGAGTTTAGATTAGTTGGACTTAAACAACATTTATCTCCTAACGATAAATAAATTTTCCAAAACGAAAGCAAGATTTTGAAACGTTTAGTCTTTAATTGGATTAAATAGTGAAAAGAAGAACAAAAATATATAATAAAGAAAGAAAATAAAAAATGAAAAATAAATTATAGCTAATATTGATATTGAATTATTTAGTCAAATATAATGACTAATATTATCAAAGAACTTAAGTGCACACTATATACATGTTTCTCTCTCAATATTCTTTGTTTTGTACACTTATATTGCAGTGAGATCTACTTCTTAATTGGCTAACTATCGTTAATTGATTTATTTATTTTATTAATTTATTTGTGTAAAGTATTTGATAACCATAATTTGTAACCTTACATGCTCAAAAAGTAATTAAAAGAGTAACCTACAGACAAAAAAAATCAGTCTTTAAATTTTAAAAAAACATATTATTAATTGATAACTTAACAAATTTAATTAGAAGTGTAAAATGAAGTGAGTTGAATTAAATATTGGGAGGTAAAAAACTAAGAAAAACTTCATATTTCAATTAAACTTTCAATTTTGTAACAATGATATGAATGAAATAAAATAACAATAAGTTATGTTGGTTTTAAGAATTCTAGTATTGGCGACAAAAAAATAAAAAAGAGTTGTATTTGTATGTAAATTAATGTATAATGATTTGGGGACGTGGAAATGGAAGAGAAAAAAAAAAGTGATTCGGGCATAAGTGAAGAAGACAAAAATAATTTATAATCATGATTACGAAAATACTATTTTAACCCATGTAAAAATATACACAATGGATTATGTGTCAGGAATGGGTTATGTATGCAAAAAAATATATTCATATTTAATCAATTATGCATGCAAAAATATACACATAACCAATCTCTCACTTTTCTAGTTTTTATTTTATAATTTAAATTTAATTTCATGTTTTTTTTTAAAATAATTGACAAACTTCCATCAACTAAAAAAACAATAATTCATTAATTATATTCAACAAATTAATCATATTTTATTTTCAATTATTTTTAATCACAACACAAATTTATAATCTTACGTTGTTATCAATTAAAAAAATAAAATATCCTGACACATTACTCATAATTTTATTTTTTTATTTTTCATTCATTTTTCATATTTTTTTTAATTCAAATAACCTCATTTTTCACGTATTTTCATATCAAATTCACTCATTCGAATCTATATTAAAAACAAACATAATGAAACAAAATAATGAAAAGATAAATAACTTATTAGGATAAATGAAAAAAAATTAAAAAAGTTAGAGAAGAAAATTGGAATACGTATCATAAAACACAAAAATCTCTTTTGTAAAAACAACGTTTTTCTTTATTTTAAAATATCTTGAAATTATATTTTCAAAATTCTTTTAAAATATTCTAAGAATATCTAAAAATATTCTTAAAATATATTCTTTGAATATTCTAAAAATATCTTAAAATATATACATTTTAATTCATGTAATTAATTTTTATTAAAGAATGTATTTGAGATTCTAAAATATTTCTAATTAAAATGTAAACTAAAGTATTTCATTCTATCATGTTTTCTTTCATTCACTTTATAGAGTTTTTTAAATATAGTTAAATTTATCATAATTAAGAATATAAATTATGAAATAAAAAATAATCCATAGAAATCGGAAATATATTGGGAATTTTACAACTAATCATGCACTCATTTAATCAAAATGGATCCTTTGACATAAAAATTATGATATAAGATATTATATTTAATAAATTCAACAAATATATACTCAACCATACATTTATTAAATTCACTTAACATATTATACTAAAAACATACGATGTTTAATAATTAAGTATGAATTATATTTATAAATAAAATAATTAATATCATACTAGAAAAATACCACTTTATAGGAAGAGAAAGTGGAATGAGTGAGAATGGGTACTATTTTCTTATGAAAAAGAAAGATAAAGTTTGTTGACTAAATTTGGTTTCTATTACGATAAAAAAAAAACAGTGTTAATATAAAAAATTTAATTTAAAATAAAATTAGTAACTTTTAGTATTTTTTAATTTTAGTAATTTTTTTAATGTTAGTAATTTTATTTGAAATTTATTAATTAAATATATATTTAGTTTTTAATAATTGTCACATGTTTATTAGAAGAAATTTTAAAATCGTGTTTCAATTAGTTTTAATAGAGGTTCTCTACATTTTTTATATTTAAAATCTTTAATATTTTTCTTTACACTAACCATATTAATATTAGTCTTTTTAATAAACGTATAGAACAATTACTAATATTTAATTACATTAATCATGAACAAAAAAAATAAAATTAATAAAATTAAAATTTATATGTACTAAAATTGTAATTTTTTTCTCTTATTATATTGAAAGTAAAATAAATCAATACTTAACCTACTATTTAGCCAGATTTGTATGTTATCTTTGTGATCTCAAAACTACACTTGTTTTTCCTTTTTTCTTTTCCTGCTGTGCATATATGTCAAGGCAACTAACTATGTTTCCAACTTTTTCAATTTTTTGATTTGATGTTTCGAGTCAAAATTAATTCGGGTTATTCAAAAAGTCGAGTAATAATCCATTATGCATCAAGGGAGGTTCTATTTCCACATTTGCTTGCAATTATAATTGATTAATTAAGTGTCCAACTGAATCAATTTTTAGCTTATATATGATTGCAAAAAGTTCAAAATACACCAAAATTAATAATTTAACTTATCATCAATTTTTTTCTAAACTAAATACATACACTTTTATGTGTTTTATTATTTTTTCTCCTTCCCTTAAATCAGATATCCTTATCTTTTAATCATCTATTGTTTTCACTTAAATTATTTTTCCAATCATCCAAATAAAGTGTTAATATTTAATTATGTATTAATTAAAAATTGCATATTCATTGGCTTGCTTTAATCAAATAAAAAATGCATTATTATTGTTTTCAACCAATCAACGTGATTGTGGTGATCAAAGGGATCTTTTAAAAGATTGCAATAAACCCCGAACTGAAACACCAGATCATGCCTTGGAAAAGAGATATACACACTAACTATAATATAATTGATCCTTTCGATGTGGGGACTGCCCAAGATTCCACTCCAACTCACCATGCCAAATAAAACAAATATATTTCAGTTTCTGGAATTCGAACTGATATTTTGCCTTTCTAATAAAAAGGAATCACTTAATAATTAATATTAATATTTTTTAAGTATAGTTTTTGAAATTTTAACTTAAAATTAATATATATATTATTATATTAATAATGAAAGTGAAAGTACTTTTTTGTTCAGTTTCACTTCCTTAAAACGTGCACATGCACCTTCAGCTTCACACCTTCTCTCTCTGAGTTGTATCCGCCACATTCTAACGTGTCAGTGTAACTCGTGACTCGCCTCCATCCAAACATAGCAATAATAAAATAACACTGAGGCCTTATAAGTTTGAGTTTATCGAAAATATCGCAACCATGGCGGCGATGCAGAGGTCACTCAAGAAAACCATTGCAGTCGCCGGGCACCGCGCCTCCTTTGCTTCTCTCCGACCCTCCGCTGCTGCTGCTGCCACCGCCGATACCGTCGTCACGCAGCCGCAGCAGCTGCCGCCGTTCGAACACCAACCTGCTCCCTACAACGGTCCCTCCGCCGATGAAGTCTTGGCAAAGCGCAAAAAGTTCCTCGGTCCTTCCCTGTTCCACTACTATCAGAAACCTGTGAGTCTCCGAAATTGACACCGACCACCTTAGCATCCTCCAACTTTTTTTTTTTGCTTAACGTGGAATTGTGATATATGTGGAGGTCGATGCGTTTCTCGACATGCAAGGGGTTTAAGGTTTGCGTGATGTTTTCCGAGATTTGTTTTTCTCACAAGCGCATTGAGAAACGCGCTTCAGTTTTCTAAAACCTTTCGAAGAAAACAGATTTTTTTTTTTTTTTGGTTTTAATGTTCTGATCTCAAGTTGAGAGTAAGGGTCTCACAATGTGGAACTCTTTGTGTGTACTAAAATAAGAACATTTCTAGAAGAGAATGAAACAGATCGTTGATGTCTCTTTTTCACTTTTCATTTTCTTTATTTTAAGGATATTTTTGTCGTAACTGATGTGTGATTCAAATTTTGAATGTGTGTGTATAGCTGAATATAGTGGAGGGGAAGATGCAATATCTTTATGACGACAGTGGGAGGCGTTATCTTGATGCTTTTGCGGGTATAGTCACTGTTTCTTGCGGACATTGCCACCCTGAGATATTGAAGGCCATAACGGAGCAGAGTAAACTTCTGCAGCATGCAACAACCATATATCTAAACCATACAATAGGTGATTTTGCTGAGGCTCTGGCTTCAAAAATGCCTGGAAACCTTAAGGTCTGTTTTTCATGGTCCTAGAATCTTTGAACTTGTCATTGCATGATGCTTCCCCTTCTTGAAATGCCTGATATCAATGATTTGGCATTACCATGCCTCCAAAACAGTGACATTTTTTCCATGTTATCATTGATATCTGTTTTATTTCTTGTTAGTTAATAATTTTTTAGTGAATGAGAAGAAAGGAGAAGGGCAGCGTTCCTCCTTCATGCCATACATTGATTTGAGGAATGAAATATTTAGTTTTTTAATGTGGTAGGTTTCTTTCTGTGAGGAGGATCCTAATTGTTGACACTCAAAAATATGATTTTCAATTGCAGGTTGTTTATTTTGTAAATTCTGGTTCAGAAGCAAATGAATTAGCAATGATGATGGCCCGTTTATATACTGGTAGTCTTGGTATGATTTCTTTGAGAAATGCGTATCATGGGGGGAGTGCCAATACACTTGGTTTGACTGCTCTAAACACGTGGAAATATCCAATTCCAGAGGTTTGTCTGAATATTGTAATCACAACTTTTCAATTGGTCATTGTTTTTACACTGCAATTTTGAATTTCAATCAGAATTATTGGCTGGTGCAGTATTATGTGATCCGCTAAATATGAGAGGAGAGTGAGACCCTTTTTCTCCCTCAATAACTTGTGCTAGAAGCTGTTGTGATTTGTATTCCTTGTCATCATCTTGCAAAAACTATTATAGTCTAATCATATTGTACAATCGTGAATGTGCTATTTATCTATTTAAATCCGGTGCAATGTAATTATTCTTACCAATGATTTAAACCTTTTAGGGTCATGTTCATCACGTTATGAATCCAGATCCATATCGTGGAGTCTTTGGTGCAGATGCTGCTAGTTATGCAAAGGATGTGCAAGATCATATTGATTATGGAACTTCAGGAAAAGTTGCTGGATTCATAGCTGAAACCATTCAGGTATATACAATTTATATCATGTTTAGGTTTAAGTTTAATTTTTAAACCGGTGTTAAAAAACATCCCATTGGCTTTTCTTTTTGTTTTGTTTACCTTCTGTTCATGACTTATGCTAGGGAGTTGGAGGAACAGTTGAACTGGCACCGGGGTATTTGAAACTTGTTTATGACATTGTACATAAGGCTGGTGGTGTCTGCATTGCTGATGAAGTTCAAACTGGTTTTGGCCGAACAGGAAGCCATTATTGGGGATTTGAGACACAGGGTGTCATTCCTGATATAGTTACCATGGCAAAGGTCTATACCATCATCTCATTGTTTGTTTTACCATTTCGTGAAGTGCAACATATTTGTATCTTATGAGGTCATAATGCATTATTATTTTCTAGCACAGCCTCTTGTTTTTTCTTTATTTTGGGGTATAAGATGTTTTGTTATTGTGATGTTTCCAAGTATATACTTTTTCTGCCATATTTCATTGTATATTCTCTTTTGTTCTAACTTCTAAATCGTCTGCATTATATTCTGTCATATCATATCTAGTGTTAATTTGTATCAGGGTATTGGCAATGGTCTGCCATTAGGAGCTGTAGTTACAACTCCAGAAATAGCTAGTGTGATGGCACAGAAGATTCAATTTAATACGTTTGGTGGGAACCCTGTCTGTTCTGCTGGTGGACTTGCCGTGCTCAGGGTTCTTGATAAGGAGAAGCGTCAAGCTCACTCTGCTGAAGTTGGCTCTCACTTGCTTGAGCGTTTGAGAGTGCTTGAGCAAAGACATGATAGTATGTTGTCTTGAGTTTAACATCCCCAAAATCATTGGGGTCTAATTGATTCTCTTTTCACTTTTTTATCATTTTAAAATATGTTTTCTAAAGCAATTCCACACCACTCAACAATTAATTTCTTATTAAAAATCTTGTTGTACACAAACAAGGCCTTAGATTTTTGTAGTACACTGATTTTACATTTCCACATTCTATCTAACGCATGCTTTATTAGGCAGGGACATGAACTTTTGATTGATTATTCTCATTATCATTGCATATATAATGTGTCAGTTATCGGAAATGTGAGGGGAAGAGGCTTAATGGTGGGGGTAGAGATGGTTACTGACCGTAAAGACAAGACACCTGCAAAGGCTGAAACTGCTGTTGTGTTTGAAAAACTTAGAGGTTAGACCAAAACCAGTTCATGACTATGAAGTTTTCTTTTCCAAATTATGACTCCTAATGATTCATTTGTTTGTTGTATACACATTGTAGAGCTTGGTGTTCTAGTGGGAAAAGGAGGAATCCATGGAAATGTTTTCCGGATTAAGCCACCAATGTGTTTCACCAAAGATGATGCAGGTATAATATAATATACATGCAGCTTCCACATTTTATATTTTGAAGCTTCTCCCAGCACTGTCATTTCAATGAGTGTGGTTCTTGTGTGCAGATTTTCTTGCGGATGCCTTGGACTACTCTTTGTCAAAGTTGTGAGGAGATGAATGAAGGCAACAAGTTTAGTTTCCCAGAAACGAATCAGCTTGAATAATGAATGTAATGTTCTCCAAGTTGCGAAGTGAGGGTGTTCCCCTCCTTCACTGAATAGAGTAATGTTTGCACATCAAAAGGTTTGCTTTCAAAAAAGTGCAATTTGTGTTTAAATCCATATAAGACAAAATCAATGACTTGCACGAACGAATAGGTTCTTCTTACGGCGCGTTTGGTGGCGCATCATATCAAAACGTGAATCCACTATATACGAGACTTAAAACGTCAAACCTAACACATGTAATAGGTTCTGATTTTAGTTTTTATACTAGTTTGAAACCCGTGCCTACGCACGGTTTTTTTTTTTTATATTAGTTTATTAAATTAAAAAGATTTGAGTTATATGTATTATATTATTAATAAAGTATTTTTATAGTTTATCTTATATATTAATATTATTTTAATCTTATTAATAATATATTTAATTGTATGGTGTATATAGTAGGAGGAATGATTTTAATACAAACTAAAAAGTAAAATTTAATGTTTTATATTGTATTTGAAAAGATCAAAAGTTTGATTAAAAAATTTAATTTTGAATACTATTATTTGGTATCTAAAGAGAATAGTTGTATCATAAAGATAATCTACATTTTTCATATAATAGAAATTTTATTATATAAAAATTATGTAATAAATTTAAATATAAATATTTATATATTTATCATGTATTTTAAAATATAATTCTTCATCACGTAAGATTTAATAAAATATTATATGTATTGTATATATTTATGATAATAATATTGTGGGATTATGTTGTGCTGGAAGTGTACTTTATTTTGTGTGTAATTTATAATAACAAATTAATTTGTACTAAAATATGTATCACTGTTTACAAATTTAACTTAAGTGCTATTTTGAATAAATAAATTTAAATATTTAAAATAATCAATTTTAAGTGATAATTTTATTATTTGTTTCAATTCTAAAGGTGAAATATTAAATATTGAGTTATATGTGTATGAATATTTAAAATTACGATGCAGGTTAAAAAAAGATATGCATGAATTTGATTTCAAAAAGTGGAATTGAATTAAGTTTTGTAAAAAATTAATTTGGGTTTTATAGATCTAAATCCAAATAATTGGATCACATTACTCTGTTTTAAATCCATACTTTTTAAAACAAAGTTTGAATGTTTATAATTTAGTTTATTCAAGTTTTATTTTTATTTTTTTCAAATTCAGTTTTTAAGTACAATTTTATTGCACTTTCATATATAATGATTATAGTCTCTTATTTGCATTTTTAGTCAATAAATATAAATATAAATATAAATATTGATAAATTGTCCGTTAATTTGAGATTATAACTTTTTTTATTATATTATACTTTGTGTATATCACTTTAAATACAATTATATACATAATAACTTGGATTTCTCTAGTTTATAGATACATTAAATACAATTCCTACAATGCAAAAAAAAAAAAAAAAAAAAAAAAAAAAAAAAAAAAAAAAAAAAAAAAAACAACTATGAAACTTAAATACTATATTACAAAACTTTAGTTTTTCTCTTTTTTCTACTAACTTCTAAGTAATTGAGAGTTGGTGAACATGCTAGTTCATGTGATAATTGGTTATCATTCTTAATATTTAAAAGTAACCTTTTGTCTAGTATTACAAATAGATCAAGATTCAGATAACTATTTGTTATTTTAAAAAAAAAAAAATTGTTCCAAAATTGTAAATATAGATTAATGAATATATCTTTCATTATCTAAAACAAAAAAAACAAAACTTATGTCTAAATATTTATAATAAGATTTTGAATATTTGTACATAAATTTCTCATTATACAATGACAATTTTGAGTAGCTTCACCTAAATTACATTCATTCTTTTGTACTTATTCATACTAAAATAACTAAAAAAAAATCATACAAACTATAAACAATAGACAACTAAGGACTCTGATGTATATTTTCTGCAACAGTATATGTTATATATGTGACAATATCTTTATACATGAGAGTTAAACCAATTTGTACCTCTTCTGATTGAAGCAGATCTCTATTTTTTTAAAAAGTCTCAAAATCAAAAGATACTTTCATTGTTGGAGTCTAACATTGAAGGTTAAAGTGCAACCTATCATTACATTTAAATTATCTGTAAAGAATCTCAAAAGGAGTTCACACCTTATTATACCAAACATAACAATATTTAGTCAAATCTAAATATATTACTGTATCGTGGAGTTTTATGTTCTATAAAGCTTCTAAACTTCATTCATGGAATCATCACAGATAAGAAAACATTTGCAGAGAATAACTTTCAGCATCTAAGAAAGGAGAATGCATTCCCGCATAAAGCCTTGTTATCCATCACATCATTCATCTACATTCTCACCAAAGAAAGTTGTTATAATAAGCTTTCAATAATTTTTATTTCAGTTACTCATAAATTTATGTTTAAAGATTAGCTTAAGTTCCTCGTACGTTTGAAGGGTTTGCGTACGTTACTCGATAATTTATTTTCCAATTTTGGTTATCGATAAACTTGTTATTTCTATTTTGATTTCTACCATATTTACTACTAAATGTTTAATAATTACAAGTTTTGGTTTTCAATAGAAATTTTTATTTGGATTAGTTCTTGAATATGGAATCTGTTAAATGATGGCATATCTCGTAAGTCACATGTCATCGTTTAGTGTATACTTTTTTCTTTCTAATCTCAGCAAAATTTTACATTTTTTTTTATTTTAATAAAACTTCTTCCGTTTTGGTCACATAGAAATAGGGATGCAAACCCTAATACAAGGGCGACAACGTAATTTAAATGACATTGATTACTTTTTTCCTTGAAATAAAATAATTCAAAACAAATATATTGATTATTTGCTTACTTAATTACTTAAAAGGAGAACTTATCGATGTGTTTATAAACATATAAATGTTTTCTAATAAACATAACTTTCTTTTGGAGAAGTATCTTTTTGTTTTATTTTTCGAAAGCCAGGGATCATTCTTATTCTTTTAAAAAAATCGTATTAATATTACCAAAGAAGAAAATGGTATTTTGAAAAAAAAAGTTAATTAAGTCTGACAATAGACATATTAAATTAACATACTTTACCTTCAATTATAGTCTTCTTTTATTAAATAATTTCTATGTATATCACAAAAACATAAAAGGATTGTGCAGATTGAAAAACATTTTGCTTTTCTATATATATTATACACATTTGACATAACTAAATATGATATTAAATGTGAGAAACACCTATTTACAACTTCTCAATGCTGGAAAAATGTGAGCAGCCGGAGAACATGGTTTTGACAACGATATAGACACTTGATCATCGGTGTTTGTTTGCTATAATTAATGTGTGTTTGATGACTAAGCAAGTGCTTCTTGAGAACGATTAACCCAAAGTTTGCTCAAAGCCCTTAACCGTTGAAAATATTCTCCTAGAACAACCAGAAACTGACCAATCTCACGTATGCTAAGTATTCGATACATTTGCCGCAAAGTTTCTTGTCGTAGATGATCAGCCTGTGTCAAAAAGCTTTGGTTTAGCAGAAGTTTAACTTTTTAAACTTGTTTCTAAAGTATGTATATTTTTTCAAATTATTGTTTAACCTAGAATCAAAACATATGTGCTTATAGATTAATAGAATATTAGCATGTACGAGATGTCTCTGAATACTCACGCAACATGTTTATTACTTGGATCAATATTCTCTTCTGTTAGAGTTTCTCCATAATTGATTTAAGAACATAATTCACAAAGGTTCATAAATCTTAAGTTCAGAAATAACTGTTACTAGAAGTAAATGTGGCTGGCTAGTTGTTCTCTAGGAATGAGTAGATACAAAACTTTACGAAGATGAAGCTGAAGTCTTCATTAACATTTACGATCTAAGAGTCTGAAATAAAGAGCCAAGAGAAGAGGAAAGAAAAGCCTTTCAGAGAAAAAGAGAGATAAACTTGTAATCGTCAAGAGAGAGTGTAAACCTTTTACGTTAGGTATTTTAGAAAAAAAATCTTGCATTAGGTTCAGACTATTGAGAAATGTTATGGATTTTTGGATTAGTTTTTGCGATTTACAAATATTTTGAAAAGGTTTTCATGTTAAAATTGTTTGTCATTTTCTACCTTCATCATATATTGTTATACTCTTTTTTAACGACTATTCAGAGCAAACTTGGTAATGTAAAATCCTAATAATTACATCAAAACTCGCATGTTCAAGGGAATTATTAGATTGAATCGAAGGAAGTTGTTATTTACAATCGGAGACATGTTCGATTAAATTGATTACTCGAAATTTATATCATAAAGAATTGTATGAGATAATAATCATACTAAAGTTGGAATACGCATAGTCAAAAGTGTTTAAACATATGAATACCTTCAAATGTAATCGAAATCTATAAAGGTAGAAATGAAGATAAATTTATTTTATAAACTATTTCTTGTTTTGGTTTTCATTAAGATATTATTATTAATACATGTTTTGAGAATATTTAGAGAACATGATACATATTTATTTATATTTTTAGAATATTTTCCCTTAATTTAATTTTCATATTTTAGGTAAAAATATTGTTATATATGTGTGTTTTGAGTCATTTTAAGAAATTTTCTATGTTTACTCAACTGTTTTCAATTATGCATATTAGATTGAATTCAGTATTTATTAGGACTTTAATTATATATATTTTACTTTTATTATAAATGTCATAGTTTAAGAGATATTATTTTATTAAAATTAAGAGAAGTAAGATTATATCTAATGCATGTAAGAAATTCAGTATTTTTTTAATATGATATCAGAACATATCCTAGTTAAGTTTTATTTAAAAATAAAGGTTCAATTTAAATTCATTACAGTCAAATTGATTTTTCTTAATAAATGGAATAAAATCAATAAAATAAATCTTTCAACAATTTGTTCAGCGAAATGGGAAGGGTTGATAAAATATGGTGTAGAAAGCATGATGAAATTAATTAACTAGGTATTTGATGGACTTATTCCAAATGAGTGATTCTTTTATACTAACAAAGAAAGTTTATTATAGATTATATTAAGGACCAATCATATTTTTCATCATTCTTATATAGGTCAAAGTTTACAAGTGTTATACATTCAAGCATTACAAAGATATACAATGTTCTAAAACTTGAGTGTAATATGTTGTCATTTTTGGAAAATGTTAATACCACACCTATTAAAATTTTTGTTATATCTTCTCTTTAAGAGTTATTCTTATTATTATCTATCACGTATGTTTGGAAAAATAAATGATAACTAAACAATATTTGAGTACTCATTTTTAGGTAAATTCAAAAGAAAAAACTAAAGTAGTTTGTGGGTCTTAGTCGAGTTAGGCTCAACAATATTTTATATTTTAAAAAAAATACTTTTATAGTGGAAGGGTTTTTAAGTAAGTAACCTAATATAATTTAGCAGAGACAACACAAGAAAGGAGAAAAGAGATTGTGTGTCTTTTGCTAATTTTGAAATTCTTGTTCACTTTGGAAGACTATTTAAGTACTCATTTATTTTCTGTTTTGGATGAAATTTCATCCACTTGTTCTTTTCATCTTAGGAATCAATCTGGTACTTTTGGATTTTCATTTCTCTCAATGTCTAAATGCGTTATATTTTACCTATTGAGAGTTTACGTTGGTGATTTGTTGAACTAATGATTTCCACTATTTGCTTGTGAGTAGAAGATCAATGTTGTACTGATTGACATTTTATAGTTAAGATTTTTCTGGATCAAGTTTAGTTATTTTATCTCTCTTTCCATGTCAAAATTGTTATATGTTCTTTTTATTCTTGTAAATCGACATATATTATATTTCTCTTGTTTGTTTCAAATAGAAACGCATATAATTTATGTAATTTTTGCATTATGTAACCTTGTCTTTCCCATGAAAGAGTTTAACATGATGAAGTCAATTTTATTGTTTTTTAACTAATTCAACATCCTAGTGATAAAGGGGAATGCTTCAAAATGGATATCTTGGTTGAGTTGTCGATTACATCTTAGAAGCAACTCCATATGCCATGTTAGCTTTAATTGATACTTGTGATGTATTGAATGAGGAGGAAGAAAAAGAAAATGAAGCATGATTAAGGGATATAGATTCCCTTAAGGAAATCCCTCCGTCAGAAGTTATTCCACAAGACTTAAAATAAGGAAATTATGCCTCAAGATTTTGAAAATGCTCCCTTCTCATCTTAAATACGTATTTCTTGAAGAAAAAAAAAAAAGTCATTATCAACAACAATCTTTCTAATTTAGAAGGAAAGTTGATTTGAATGGAGTTTGACGGATCTTAAGGAACCAACCTTTCATATTGTACGCATAAGATTTTGATGGAGCAGGAGTTGTTGAATTAGTAGCAAGAGTTAAAAAATATTCATTTTCTACTACGATATAACTACTTCTAATCCAATAATATATAGCCAGAATCATGAAGTTTATAATGCCACACATAAGATATGATCGCAATCGTTCAGACAAATAGAAAAGCACTAAGAATGCATACACTTTTATTTTTTTAGTTAAACACTATAGGAACAAAAAATCTATATACTTAACTTTTATATTATTATCTAATCACAAACTATCACAAATAATAAGTTCATTAAATTGTATCATAATTTTGTTAAAAGTTATATCTGTGTGACTGATAGTGTAGAAGTCGTTAAACTTAGAAAACAATAAGCAAGGCATCTTTGATTGAAAAGAAAAGTTACTAAATTGATGAGGAAAGGGGTGTGAATAAAGTGAAGCATACATTACCTGATTCACAAAGCTCACCAGAGCTTCCAGCCTCTCCATTGCAGTATCCATCTGTGGAATGTGAGTTCCTTCAACTAGGTGTCCTGGCCCAACACTGTCAGCAAGCATTTGCTGAAGTTTTTCCATCCCTTGTGAAAGGGCATCTTCTGCTTGTCGGCATGATTTTTCTAGGCCATAGGTATCAAACCTTTGTTGCTCTGTCAAAGGTTCACTCAGAGGGATCAGAACCTGCAATTATAATAAATTTATTATATATAAGATGGTGCTAAAAAAACTCAAGTCAATAATTATGAGGAACTTCGGTAGTAACAGTGTTTCTGTTAGAACTGAAAAAAGTTAAGAAATGAAATCATGATTGTACCTTTAGCTATGTACTTCAAGCATTAAACGTTAGCTTAGCTCATATGATATATTAAGAAATGAAAATGCCACAACCATGATATTATGAATGATTAGAGAAAACATCAAGGAATTAGGCCGTTAGAAAGTAAAAAAAGTACAAAAATTAAAAACTTGTTCGTTAGTGAGTATCATATCATATGAAATAAGTTAGAGGTCACATACATATAACAAAATGTTAACACAACAAACATCACCTTTAGAAGTTCAGAGGGGCGAAATCCTCCAATCCACAAGAAAAATCGTTCAGCTGTTGTCATCCACATGCCAGACATAACGTAGAAAACATCTGCTTTTGCAGCAGCGGATTTCATGCTAAAGAGTTTGGTGTAGTGGTCCATTATGCTTTGTACTAGTTTCCCCAGTTGTATGTCATCTATATTAGAACTTAAAGCAGTTCTCATTTCCAAGATATATCTATTTTGCTCTTCAACCCAATGTCCATACTCCATCTTAAAAATTGTTATTCCTGTACATTGGGTACTTTTAGAGTGCAAAAATAGTTGGAAAAAGGAGTGTAACACTGCAAGAAAAACATACTGAAGGAAATCCGAAAACAATTATTATATCAACCAAAATGAAGTTTACGATTCTGAAGTTTACTAGACAATTTAAGGTTTGCAGTTAGGTTCGTGGAAATTGTACATGGTATAAGGCACTCATTTTCAATGGTACAATATTTTCGGTATCAAATTACTGACAATATAAGAGTATGGGTTAGTGGAGCAATATCATGCCACTTTAAGCAGAAAGGTAGAAGAACAATTACAACACAAATTTTGAGGATTTTCATATCTGAGACTAGATAATATAGTTTTGCAGCAAATATCAACAGAAATAGTGAAGTAAATATAACACTATATGCTTTGAAATTGCAGCTGTCATCTTAAGATGAATAAATTCTTAGTTTCAAAACTATTTCAGACCGAAAGTTATAATATCTCTATATACTATGAATGTAGTTTCTAGGAGAAGATTTAGAATATGATTTGGAAGATAAATGATTTAGGCATAAGTGAAGGAAAAAACTTCTTTCTTCACAAAGTTAATTTTGGAAAATGACAACACTAACCTATCGAGATATGTAATAAGTAATAATCACATTTAAATGAAAATTCAAGAGTTATCTAGCACTAGCAGCATAAGAAATACAAACCTGAATTTACAGAGCCAGCAAAACCCAAATTATTAGAACCCAATCCGTCTCCAATATACAATCCCTGCAGTTGTGTTGCCTCGAGATTCACAAGAGAAGAGGGTAAAGAAAAAAATTGAACTATATAAAGTGATCCATGAGTAAACACCTGTCGTTTAGCATGGTCTACCTCTTGCTCTAACTGCATCAGCTTCAAACGACATGATTCCAACTGCTGAACGTATGCCTGTGAAAAAACATCAGAAATCACATGATATCAGTATATGTAAAAACTTGTTGCATGCTTAGTTTATCTTTCAATGCATAAACCTTCAAACCTTTCTCCTCAAACGACTCTTACGAGCAGCCTCTCGATTTTGTGCGAGACGTCTTTGTGTCTGCATGTTTCAACATGTTAAATTGCTTTTTTTTTTTGGCCATATGAGTATAAAAGAAGAAAAAAGTTATGAATACAAGCCAGACATTCAAAACTGTGAAGCAGAGGACCTCTTAATTTGCAGTGCATATGCAGTTTCCTTAGAGTCCAAGGGTCTAAAATACTTTCTGATGTCACTCAATTTCTACATAAAGGTAAAGATGGAGGCAGAAGAAAAGAGTAAATGGTGTGCCTTCCATGCTTGAATATCACTAAGATTAAGTTTATTGTTTGAAATGGCTTAAATAAGCTTATCACATATACAGAAAACACCCTATAGAATGTGGCCACAAAGTGAGAGTATGTCTAAGTATGGCATTAAGTATATAAATTTCCTAGTAAAAGAAACTTCTTGCGAAGCTAAGGACAGAAGTATCTGTATTCTGAGACAGTCTGAACTTAGCAGGAAGAACTTAACGGTTATAAGTGTACAAACCATTCAAAATTAGTAATATTTCGAAGAATAACCCCTTTATGCTGCTTAAGGAAAAAGGGGTTTTGCTTTTACCTTATCAGCTAGTCTATTATGATCTTGGTTGTACTTCACAGATGTTCCAAATATTTCATGAGAAACCTCCTCTGACTAGATATCAAGAGCAAAAGAGAACATTATTAGTTGACAAAATAGGCATTTATCATTTGGTGAAGACAACGTATAAATTTGGTGAACTTACTTGCACCTGAACTTGATTATCTAAATTCATGTTCAGCTCTTCAATTATGGAGGTGGATGCAATTAAAGTATTAGCATTACTTTTGAAGTTTTCTTCCCACATGCTAATTTGGTGGATAGGATCATACAATTCCATTCTTCTTGAGGAAACAAACTGTGAGGAAGAAGCATCCATGCTCTGTGAACTAATCGATGCAGCAATTCAATGCTATACATATACAGATGCTGCTGTTAAGAATTAATAAAACGATTCAAAATTCTGTCAACCATAAAACGCATTAAAGAAGCACATTTCAGTAGATTTTAATAATAACAATCAGGAAAAAAAAAATAAGAATTGAAATGGAAGAAATTTAAAGACTGACACGTGTGCAACATAAGAAAATTGTTGTAAGGTGCAGAAATATGAGCCGCTGTTACCATGTTATAAGAAAGAATACAACTAAAAGAAACCTTATGGTAGCACTGTTTCATACACTTCTTAATCATATTGCATGCACCCTTAACAAGTGACGTTGATCACAAGGAATCATACCAGGGTAAAGCAGAAAAGGTAAGTTTGACAGGTAAGACCAGAAGAATAAAGAAATCTCCAAGCCTCCATTGTGATGTGACCAATCTAGAAGCTGGATTAAATGAAAGGTGGAGATGGGAGCATTTTAAGAAATACTAATTAAACAACTAAATCCCCACTGGATATGCCATAAATTTGGACGATTGTGTTTGGTAAGAGCTGAAGCAGAGGAAAAGTCTGTGACATCAAATAGTCTGTTGAGTTGAATACACTCTAGAATGTATAGCGTGTTTTAAAACCCATTGGGGGAAAAAAGAATCATAAACGTAGAAATTATCAGTATTAGTACTTTAAAATTGTGTTTGAATCATGGAACCAAACATGCTATTAATTTTCTTGCTTAGGTGACAAAAGACACAAAAGGGTAGCAGAATGAAGCAGTGGGGTACAATTGTTTTAACTTTTTGAACAGGTGGTGAAGGACACAGGAGACAAATTATTGCAAACCAAGGTTAAACATAAACATATGGTAAACAAATACAAACTTTGGGTGCGAAGAAAGTACAGATTATCGCAAATACAGAAAGCAGCAGTACAAAGTACGCATCAATTCTTTGACCGATCCACGTTTGAGTTTCTTAATTTCTTCAAAGATAGATAGACAGATAGCAAAAAACGCACAATAGATTCTAGGATACTTACTCACTAGTCCTCGTCCAAAAAAGGGCAACAACCAAAATCATCAGTTTTGGTACGTACGTGAAAGCAAAGCCAAAACCGGTATGCACACTTTTTGAAAGAGAAAAACAAAAAATGATTATAGAAGCAAAGAGAAGAAAGAAAGTACCAGTGAAGGTGATCATAGAAAGCGCACAACACAAGCAACTACTTCAAAAAAACAAAACCATAAAGAGCTGTCATGTATTTATGTAGTATCTGGTCCTTCCTCGTTTTCCTCGGCAGTTAAATCTTTCAATTTTTAAAATTACAAGAAAAGAAAAGGAAACAAAATTCTTTTTTTTAATGACCCAAAACCTTCGAAAGCTACTTTGAGAAATACTGTGTTTGGAAGCTTTTTTTCTTGCTTTGTGAGTCACCACCCAAAAAACACAGCCAAATTCCTAACCCAAGCCATTATCCAATCCCCAATCTCCCATCATATTCATGGCAAGCATAGAATTATAATTATTAAGATGTCCAATGAAATAGGGGCCACTTTTTTAGATGAATAAAGGCCACTATTTTTTTAATTGAACTTTATGTTATTTTAATTGAAAAATAAAAATGGCTTGGAGACGTGGTGTGTTGAAAATTAGAGAGGGTTGTATTTTTGTGCGTGTCTGATTTTGTTTGTTGATGTTGTGTTGTGGTGCAGAGTCAAGGGTTTCACACACACAGAGACAGAAGAATACGAAAGCATGATCGTAGCTAATATGGTGGTCACATTTCCACTACCGCTAATGTGCGCACCAGGTAGATCCTGCAGATTGGTGGGGCCCACTTGCTGACATCATTTTACGATTACGCCAATGGGAGAACAACTTTGTGTACAGAGAAATCATCTTTGGATAAATTCCTCCAAGCATCTTCAATGGTTTACCCTTTTTATTCTGAACTTTTCTTTTTTTGGATTTTATTAAAATCGTCGCTTTTTCTACTTTAAACATCAAATTACCTATCCACTTCACAGTAACATCTCATCAATCATTGTTTTTAGTATATAATTTATCAGTCATTTTTTTAAGTACTTCCATTGTTCTCAAATATAATTCTTTAATTTTTTTCTACCACTTATTCTCTATTTAAAATAATATATTACTCATTTTTTTCATTTTTAAATTATTCTTTTAGAATTATACTTTTTTTCTAAATTGTGTTATTTAAATCAATAAATGCAGATACACTGGCATGAGAGAGCATATGTTTCTGTTAGTAATAAATAATAATCATCCTCCTATATTATATAATTATAATATTATATTTATTTTATAGTTTTTATCTATAATTCCACTAGTACTATTTAAAGATTTCAAATTCCACGGATATTTCCGTCGACCACCTAATAGTATTTTAAATGAGTTAAAATTTTTAGGTAGGATTTCACCTTGGGTTGGATTTAAAGGATTATTTTAACATAATTTTAAAATGTTAAAAATATTTAAAACAACAAATTTAATTTATCTATAATAATATCTAAATAGGACTCGATATACAGATAGTTTTTCTATTTTACCCTTCATAATATTTTAAAGTTATAATATAAAATTCATAATGAAGAATATCAATTTTAAAAACCAAAAAAAAATAAAACATAGAAATGATAGAGAAAAGCAAGCCATGTAAATTGAAAAAACAAAGATTAACTGCTCATATTTTTAAATAAAATTAAATTATAAGTGTTTTTAATGTTTCATTTTATGTAAAGAAGAAGACAGGGAAGAGAAGAGATATTCATATAAAACAAAATAATAAGATATCTTCATATAAATTAACAAAAAAATAACTGCTTATATTTTTAAACAAAATTAAATTATAAAAATTTTAAATGTTTCATTTTATATAATTAAATTACACTGTGTTTTAGCTAGTATTAATAAATTAATTATTTATATCACATAAAATGATTTGATATATACATATAATATAAATATATATTTTAATAAAGTAATGTTATCTTTCATTTTCTTAAATATAATTATTATTTATAAAATGAGTAACCTCAATCTAAATTTAGTTAAATAATTATCCGTAAACCAAAAAAATGTCTCAATTCAAATCATGATTTTATTATGTTTTTTTATGTTTCTTGACTACGAATCGGTTGCTATCTTAAAAAAATCTAATGGCTTTGGTGAGATCATCGTGAATGTTTAGTTTTAATTAAGTTTTAATTAGTATTTTTTTTTCTTTTTCCTATCCTATTCAAATTCAAATTTAGGCTTTGTTTGACAACGAACAGCAAAGATTATTTGGTTTCAAGGGTGGAGATGACAGACTAAAAAAAAAAAAAAATAGTGTTATTTGGAGTAAGAAAAAATGAAGAGAAATAAATAGAAGATTTGTTTTCATAACTTTTCACTTACTTTCACTAATTCAAATCATTTAACTTTTTACTATTCCCTTAAACCCTAAATATCAACCTTGTTAATATGAGTTTATTGATAGCGTAGGTATTCATTTATTAAAGAAAACAAAAAGAAAAATGAATATCAACGTAAGTTAAAAATAAATAAATAAAGTCATAAAATAAATATTGATAGATTGGTTGGTATTTTAGATATTGGATTTTCATAGTTAATAATGAGAGACATTATTTTCATTTTTAAATAGAGAAATTTTTATTTTTTTTTTATAAATTGTAATCAAAATAAAATCGTTATTGATAATATCTTCATCAACTTGGATCTCGACTAACTTGATTTCGAAGGATATCAGACTATATTTGTAAAATTATTTTTTTTTAAATAAAATGTATTAATTAAAAATAGAATTGAAATTATTTTTAAGAATGCAAAAACTAAACTATAAATATAGACAATGTAATAACGCATCAATTCTCAAAATTAAAAGTTAAGGAGTCATCAGACTGTAATTACTTAACAAAAGTATATGTGTTTTTATTTTACCCTAAATATTATTTAATAATTTATATAATTTCAGAGAAATGTTTTATCTGACACTGGTACAAACCTTTGAAATATTTCTACAGAGTGTCATTGCCCAACGAGTGACTAAGCAAAATCCATTAAGATGACGATAAAGGAACTCAGTTTGCATCCCTAATCCATATAAACTCAACTCCATTCTTTCCAGCTATGCATCATTTTATATACAAATTCTTCCAGAAAATAAGAATTGACTTCAGTGTTGATATGTCTTTTCATTATAACTAAGAGGGTTAAATTATTTTTTGTTACCTTAAAATTTTGTTTGTATTGAGATTAATACTTATAAGATTTTTTTAAATATTATTTATACTTAATATTTAATAAATATGTTAATATCTTAATTTTTAAATCAGTAGTGTTGACATGTTAATTTTGAAAATATTACATGTTAACGTAGCTATAATATATGATGTAATATTTCAAATAATCAAATTATATATATGTATCAGTATTTACCATACTAATACATAATTGAATTACGAAATATCTCAATAGAAAAAATCCAAAATATTCTAAAGTATCTAGAAATGTTTTTTGGACTTATACGACCGTATGCTCTTGTAATAAATACAATCATATAGTAAATTATATGTCCATATATTAAGTACACCCCGACACTAAATTATACAAAGATTACAAGATTTTTAACTAACCAAAATAAAATTGATATATTGGTCAATCATAATGTAAATATATTACCTATCTAATCCATTTTAAAATGCTTAGAATCAATATATGCATTTAAAGTTAAAGTGGATACAAATGAAGAATATTAAACGAGTGTTTTTCCATGTAAGATTAATATTTAACTCATTATAAATAAAATGAAGACTAATATTTAACACATTATAAATAAAGTGATTTACAAATAAATCTCAACCATCAATATTCATAACCCATCAATGTGGTTCGAATGTAATATCCTAGAAAATAGCTATGGAATAAAAACTAAACCAAAATTTAATTTTAGAGATAAATAAGATAATACCTATTTTTTTTAACAGAAAAGTTGTTTAAGTAAATAAAAGATAATTATTTACTTTTTATTTTTATAGCAAACACCAACTCTGTCTCCCTTAAAAGATATTCTGTTTTATTCTAATAAAAATTACCAACTCTCTCTAAGATATTATATCTCTCTAAAATTGATATTATATTTTATTCTAATAAGAATCACCAATTATCTCTAAGAAGATATTTTATCTCTCTAAAAAGATATTCTGTTTCATTCTAATAAAACTACCAAATCTCTCTCTTTAAAAAGATATACAGTTTCGTTCTTATGAAAACCATAACCTCTCAAACAAGTTCTCTTTAAAGTTTTCTACCTTCTCTCTATATTTGTGATCTAATAGGTTATCAGATTTACAATCAAAGGACATCCCTAGATTCCTATCATTGAGTAGATCAAGAGTGTCCGATTAGATTCTTGAACAGAGTTAGGTTGCCTGTGACTTTAGGGTTTTTGAGTATCTCTACTCTATAGAGGTAAGGGAAGCTAGTTTGAATATTTTTAATAAATATTATAATTACTTTTTTTATTATATATGAATTTGAATTGAATGGAATGAATGTTTATGAATGGTATGATGTATAGTATCAATGTTTGTGAATGATGTGGTGTGTGATCGAGACATAGTATCTCCAGGAAAGGAGATACCCGTGTTGAGATTATTAGGATGTGCATTGTTTGGGGATTCTAAGGAGGTATCCTGACTCTACTGGTACATTGGATTCATATAGATGAAGTTTACCAGTTGGTGAAGAGTCGAAGGAGGTTCATATGGTCCTGTCCGAGGTTTGAAATATGAGCCCGATCGGAGTAGGACATATGGATTAATCCTGTGCATATGGGGTCCGAGGTTTGAAATATGAGCCCAATCGGAATAAACTGTTCGGAACAGTTAGGTGGTATATGACAGGTGCACACCTCTTGATGTCTAACTCAATGCACGGGTCTTCCGGAAGTAGAGAGTCTAGTGTAAGTGTTTGTGAGTCAGTGTATGTATGATGTGAGATGAATTATGAAAGATTGAATTGTTATTGTTTTGTTGAGATAGAAATTCAATTTATAAAAATATATATTGTTTTGAAAACTCTCTAGCTTACCCTTCTTTTTGTGTGTTGTTTGTTTTGTTTTTAAAACTGCGATGATCGTGTATATTACATGGGAGCAGAGGATTTGACAGGTGGTGGGAGTCCCCAGTAAATTGATGGAAAAGCTTTGTTTTATTTTATTTTATTTGTAATTTTTACGAAGATATTTTTATTAGATCTTTTGTGGAGAAGTATATTTTTAAATACATTATGAATGTATTGATTTTTATATTAAGATTTATTATATAATTCTTATCCAATAAAGTTCTTATTATATGAAAAATATGGGATGTTACATAAAGCATAACATAAAAAAAGACCAAAAAAACAAGATAATTTGTATAATATACAAAAAATAGGATTTCTATATACCGAATATTAATTTCAGACCAAAAATACATTACATATCCACACATGCCTACAAAACAAACATTGCTGACCGAAGGAACTAGAACATATATATTAATGATGATTTAGATTAATTTTATAAAAAATATTTATTAGTTTTTCTTTTTTTTGTATAAATACTATATGATGATATTTATTATGAGAAGGAAATGCATTTATTTACTTTAAGAGATGATATATAGACTGAAAAATATAATTAATATATCAGCTTATATTAATAAATTTAACTTCTATGATTCCCATCATTATTTTAACTTTATTCGTCATAAGCGTATAAAATATTTAAAAATAATTAAACATAAACATACATATATTATATATATAGAAAATTAAAGTAAAGCGAAGCTAATTTTATAATTACTTTTATCCTATATTTAAGTATCAAAAATTAATTCTTTCTCGTATTCTCCCAAATGTCATTCTATTCGTTATATTTCAAATTATGTTTATATTCCTCTAACTTGCTTTCTTTTCTTTTTCTTTTTTTTTTTTTAACTTGCTTTCGACTTGGTCTTGCTTGAGATATGAAGTGGTAGTCCAACTTTGATGGCTACGGTTGAGTTCGTGGTAAAGGGTCTCAAAAGGCTTCTTAATTAATATTATAAATGTTTTCACTAACTCCTCATATTTCTGTGTATGAACACTACATGGCTTAATTATGTTCATGAAGTTAGATGTGAGGGTATTGTTTTATGGAGGCAAATATATATTTTAAAAAAATCAAGGTTTTGGCTTATGATCATTAAGACCACTTGTTTTTTTTTTTTAAGAACATAAATTATGTTTATTTATCTTGAAATTTAATGAATAGTAAAAACCAACTGAAAAATGTACTAAAATATCTTTATTTCATGAGGAATCGACTTTATTTTCTACAGTTGAAGTCTTGTATCTCAACTTCCTTCATTGTTATCATTGATCTTCAGCATTTTGTTGATCGTTTACGTGGTTTTATTCTTTGAGAGTCTCATTAAGATTTCCTTAAAGAAATTGGAGGGAAAGATCTAGTTCTAGCTAGACGGAACTTATTTACTATATAATAATCCTAATTTTTTTATGACAGAGAGAAGAGTAAAATAATAGATATATAAAGAATATCTAAAGTCGTTTATACACTTTAAAAATTATGAAGTTGGATCCAAAAGCCAGTCTAAAAAGAGTATAAAAATCTCAAATTCTTGTACATAACCATATATAAAATCTAAAAATAATTAACCCAAGAATTGTTATGTTATTTATTTTCTTCTACAAATTGTAGAAACAACATTTCAATTTTCAGGGATCAACTTCTTACTACATATCTTTGGCTTCACAAGAAAAATAATAATAACAAAGATTTGGTAGCTGGTATATGGTTTTCCATAATATGATTTATATGCTTGTATATATTAAAGGCGATAAATTTAACCTCCGTGGTTAAATAAAAAAAAATGAATTAAGGAGAGCAAATCTTCATAGGAGAGGTGGCGGAATGGGGTCAAATCTCTGTTACGCACTAAGGAAGTTGAAACTATTCAGCATAGGTTTATTACTTGTGAGGTGGCACAACGACTGTGGGTAAAGTGTGATAAGTTATTAGGGATTTCATTGGTGAGAAGCATTGAAGTTGATAGTCATTTTTGTGGGTTTTTCTTAAGTTTTTTCCATGTTAAAGCCAATAAAGTTTGGAAAGGAATGTGTTGGCAGTAGCAAAGAAAATCTGAAACCATAGAAATAGGTTGATCTTTAATAATGGGAAGGTTGACGAGGTAAAGATCTTTGCACTAACACAAATAAATGCTTGAACTTGGGCTAAAGTTTAGTGGATTTAGAGTAGAAGGGTCATTTTCGAAATGGTTCATGAACACATTTAAGTTGTTAAAACAAATTTAGTAGAACGTTGGTTGTGATGGTACCTAGGAAGGATCATAGATAGTTAGTAGACTATGGGTAGGAAGGATATTGGTGCTTTTATTTGTGTAGGTTATATGGTGTGTAATAGAAAACCCAACAAGAGATTTTTGTTTGAAGAAGGAGCAGATTATATCTTCAAGAATTTGCGAGGTCATCCATTTGGAGGAGGTGCAAGATTCACGTGTCTTTGAAAGGTTGAAAGAATTCAAATACTTTGGGAGCAGTTAGTTGTTTGGCACTCTTATTTTTTTTACTTATATCTATATAGTTTATGGAGTGTTATTGTTGTAGTGTGTTTTTGACAATGGTAGATAGAATCTTTGATTGTATGCCAAATGCATTGCATGAACTTAGGCTTTTCACTCTAGTTTTGGATATTTGTGTGTGTAGGATTTGGATTTAGGATAGAAATATTTTTTTGTATTATGTTTTCGATATTAGGATTGGAACACCCTCTAAGTGCTTCTATTAATTTTATTTTTCGTTGTTAAAAAAATAAATGAATAAATAAAGGTTTTTGTTTTTATTAGTGATTTATGAATCTTATTTCTTGAAAATCTTCATTTTAACATAATATAAGTCTCTCTCACAATATTTTTTTTATGTAAATAAAACCATTATTTACATAATTATATAAGTATCTCACAACTGATATCAGTTTACACACCATCGACATATATAACATATACGTTCTTTTTTGCTGATAAAAAAAATATCACCTTCAATTAACGTCAAAACTGAGAAAGAGTATATAATGAAAGGCATTTATTTGTTCTTGTTTATATAATACTAAAAAATAAATAGTGTAAGGAATGTAGAAGGAGTGATGAATAAATATCAATATTAGGATAATGTCTTATTTCAATAAATGAATGTTACAACTTGTGTCGGATTATTGCAATTGAATAACTACAACAAACTGAGCATTTACTTTCTCTGGAAATTAACCAAGCATTTTTGCTAAGGTTGTTCCAAGCTAGTCGACCCAAAAAGAAAAAGAAAAGTTTATACATGTATTTGTAACAGTTGAAAGAAGGAGAACATAGAATTAGAGTATTAGCGTTGTGCATGGAGCATGCAAGGTTTTCACGTATGAACTGGATCGGGACTTGATACAACAGGAGAACCTCTTGGAAGCTTGAGCAACAGTTGATCCTGTAATGGTCTGGCTTCTCCAAATTGAGAAGACACAACCAGAAAGATCAATATCAGAAGCAGAACCATGAAGAGGATCCTTCTGTAACTGTATGACAAAGACATGTTTGTATGTAATATCTGTATGTGTTTGGATGGTGAAACAGAAAGTGATTGAGAGAGAAAATGAGAGATTGTGATGTGATATTGTGGAGGAAGCAGAATCACATACAAGTATTTATAGGGTTATTATTCACGCGGGTATGTGCCTTGACCTGAGTGATACGTGTCTCCATTAACCTGGTTTAGAAGAAGAAAAGTTCTGGGTTGACTCGGCATACGCTTTGAAGGTTCAAAACTCAAACTACAAAAGAGACCATTTAGAACATGTATTTATTGTATACTGCGATCTGATTTAATTATTATAAATTCTCATTATGGTTTGTAATTATTATATTTTTTTAAACTTTTATATTTAACTAAAAATCACTTAGAAAAATGTTACAAGAGTCAAATGTAAATTTGACATTTTGAGTTTTCATTTTATTAAGTAAAATTAATTTTTAAAAACAACTTTAGTAACTATTTTATTTAAGTGAGTTATAATAGATTTTATTGTCAAATGTTTTAACTATGATAACTAAATTTAACTCCTATTAATATTTAAGTAAAAAAAATGAGATATGTATATAACTAATTAATTCGCATATAATGCACCATATATGAATTGTTAATATGTAATATTAATTTATAAAACACCAATAAATGGAACTCACATTAATAAATCACCATTAATGTTATAAAATATATAAAGGGGAATCATGTTAATTTATGTGCCAATACTTGTGATACCTTTTACTAGTCCATTCATCTATAATAAATTGTGTACGTAGAAAATTGACTTTCTAACCATCATTTTAACTAAACAAATGATAGTGTATAGTCTGTTCTCATTGAAAAAGACTGGGGAAAATATTAATATTTTCCATTTATATTCTATAATATCATTTATGGTATTTGATAACAAATATATTAAGGAGATTGCTAATTAAGGGATTGAGATAAAAAAAAAGTTGTTATTATAATTATGGGAGAACACATAAAAAATAATGGAGAAACTTAAGGGTGCAAATCAATCCAGCTATTCGAACTCGAAATCACATATTAAAAACATTTTTTCAGTTACTGGATAACCATATAGCATTATAATGATAGATTTTAAAAAATAAATAAAGATTTTTTTATTAAAAAGTATTTAATTTTTAAATAAGTGAAAAAAACTGGAGTTCAAACATGATCTTTTTAACCAGTCAAGTCAAAGTTTTTAATTACATATTTCAACAAATACTTTAAACTTGAACGCCTATATATTTTTTCAACTTCATTGAACTCATTTACACAAATAAAATAAGAAAGCATAATATAAAAAACACAAAAAAAAACAAGATAATTTGTATAATATACAAAATATAATATTTCTATATACCGAATATTAATTTCAGACCAAAAATGCATTACATGTCCAGACATGCCTACAAAACAAATATTGCTGAAGTTCTTTTCGACCGAAGGAACTAGAACATATATTAATGATGATTTAGATTAATTTTATAAAAAAATGTTTATTAGTTTTTTTTTTCTATAAATACTATATGATAACTTTATAAAAAAAATATTTATTATAGTTTTTCTTTTTCTTTTTCTTATAAATACTATATGATGATATTTATTATGAGAAGGAAATTCATTTATTTTAAAAGATAATATATAGACTGAAAAATATAATTAACATATCAGCTTATATTAATAGTAATAACTTCGTCGTATGATTCCCATAATTATTTTAATTTTATTCGTCGTAAGCGTATGGAATATTTAAAAATTATTAAACATTTTTTTGCCCTAAACCTAAACACACACATAATATATATATATATAGAGAGAGAGAGAGAGAGATAGAAAATTAAAGTAAAGCGAAGCTAATTTTATAATTACTTTTATCCTATATTTAAGTATCAAAAATTAATTCTTTCTCGTATCCTCCCAAATTTTCTTCTATTCGTTATATTTCAAATTCTGTTTATAGTCCTCTAACTTGCGTTCGACTTGGTCTTGCTTGAGACATGAAGTGGTAGTCAAACTTTGATGGCTACAGTTGAGTTCGTGGTAAAGGGTCTGGAAAGGCTTCTTAATTAATATTATAAATGTTTACACACACTCCTCATATTTCTGTGTATGAACACTACTACATGGCTTAATTATGTTCATGAAGTTAGATGTGAGGGTATTGTTTTATGGAGGCAAATATATATGTTAAAAAAATCAAGGTTTTGGCTTATGATCATTAAGACCACTTTTTTTTTTCTTTTTAATAGGAACATAAAATATGTTTATTTCTCTGAAATTTGACGAATAGGAAAACCAACTGAAAAATGTACTAAAATAGACTTTATTTTCTACACCTATCTCAACTTCCTTCATTATCATAGCATTTTGTTGATCGTTTACGTGGTTTTATTCTTTGAAGTCTCATTAAGATTTTCTTAAAGAAATTGGAGGGAAAGACCTAGTTCTAGGTATACGGAACTTATTTATTATAATAATCCTAATCTTTTATGACAAAGAGAAAAGAGTAAAATAATACATATATAAAGAATATCTAAAGTCTATACACTTTAAAAATTATGAAGTTGGATTCAAAAGCCAGTCTAAAAAAAGTATAAAAATCTCAATTTTTTTTACATAACCATATATAAAATCTAAACATAATTAACTCAAGAATTGTTACGTTATTTATTTTCTTCTACAAATGTAGAAACAATATTTCAATTTTGAGGGATCAAGACATATCTTTGGCTTCTTTTATTTTTTTTATCAACACATATCTTTGGCTTCAGAAGAAAAATAATAATAACAAAGGTTTGGTAGCTGGTACATGGTTTGCCATAATATGATTTATATGGCTGTACATATTAAAGGCGAGAAACTTAACCTCGATTATTTAAATAAAAAAGAATGAAGGTTTTTCTTTTTATTACTGATTTATGAATCTTATTCCTTGAAAATTTTCATTTTAACATAATATAAGTCTCTCTCACAATATTTTTTTTTTTGTAAATAAAACCATTATTTACATAATATAAGTCTCTCACAATTTATATCAGTTTACACACCACCGACATATAATGCATATATTTTTTTTCTTTATACTGATAAAAACCATATGCCCTGACAATTAACGTAAAAAATGACTGATAAAGAGTATATATTGAAACACATTTAATTGTTCTTGTTTATATAATACTAAAAAGATAAATAGTGTACGGAATGTAAAAAGGGAGTGATGAGATGAATAAATATAATATCTTATTTCAATAAAAGAATGTTACAACTTGTGTCGGATTATTGCAATTGAATAAGTACAACAAACTGAGCATTTAGTTTGCTCTGGAAATTAACCAAGCTTTTTTGCTAAGGTTGTTCCAAGCTAGTAGACCCAAAAAGAAAAACAAAAGTTTATACATGTATTAGTAATAGTTGAAAGAAGTAGAATATAGAATTAGAATATCAACGTTGTGCATGGACCATGCAAGGTTTTCACGTATGAACTGGATCGGGACTTGATACAACAGGAGAACCTCGTGGAAGCTTGAGCAACAGTTGATCCTGTAATGGTCTGGCTTCTCCAAATTGAGAAGACACAACCAGAAAGATCAATATCAGAAGCAGAACCATGAAGAGGATCCTTCTGTAACTGTATGACAAAGAC
>Ga0209700_102073_pt1 | contig 41274 bp, 32 predicted proteins | sample SiratroredBW_FD_187528 | JGI IMG/M metagenome (GOLD analysis project Ga0209700, IMG submission 187528) | Root nodule microbial communities of legume samples collected from California, USA - Siratro red BW (SPAdes) (version 2) | ecosystem: Host-associated > Plants > Roots > Nodule | place: USA...
AACTCTAATATTTGATAATAAGAAAAAAAAAAAGGTACAGTCCAGTGTCATAATTTGGATCTAAAATTTGTAGATGTTTCATCTACAAATATTTTATATTTTTCCACAACACTACCTAAGACAAAACAAAGAGTCAGCTATAATTATGAACAGCCTACCTACTTTTTTTCTTGCAAACATTATCACGATTCTGAATTAAATACTTCAAGAAATTTAACCACTAACATTGACAAAAACCTAATAAGAATTATAATGACTTTATTAGTTTAGGTTAATTACCTATTAGCTAATATTTTATTTTTTCAGAGCATTTATTAGAATATACATGTTTTAAAGATAAATACACAAAATTACAATTTTAGTTTATTTATTTTCACTGTAATTCAATACAACAGACTAGCTTGTATACATTTTTTTTTAATAAAAATCTTTTTTTAAACTACGATTTACAAGTGATTTTTTTAAAGAATTATTTTAAAAAACCGACATAATAAACGAACATATTTAAAAATATTCTGTAATAACAGTGGTGAGATTTGATTTAGAAGGTATGTGCAGTTTGTCTTAAGAAATGTAGAGGATGGGGTTGCAGTGTCTGAGAAATGGAATGGAAAGATAAAGAAGAAGCAGATATTGACACGTGGCACGGTGTTTAAAATCGGATGCGAACCTATTTATATTCTTCTCTTTATTCTCTCCTTCTCGTCCGCCACTTCTCTCTCTTCGCCGTTCCACTCAGCTCTCACTCTTCTCCACCCTCATCACAAACCCTAGCTTACCATTTTCCATGGTTCCTCTCCATCTCCTCCACTGAACTCTCCCTCAAATCGCTCATAAAAGGACAATTATCGGAGACACTCGGGATTCTACTCAAACTTACCTTCCTCATGGCGGCTTCCACCACCAGCCAGGTCTACATCGATGTAATCGAGGATGTCATGGTCAAGGTCCGTGACGAGTTCGTCAACAACGGAGGTCCTGGCGAGGAAGTTCTCAAGGAGCTTCAAGCTGTAATTAATCATCATCTCCACCTCTATTCTGTTTTTACATGTCCACGATTTACTTTTAATCTCTATTTATGAATAATTAAATCGGATTATACGATGTTTATGCATCTATTTCAAACTTGTATTGATTTAGTTTTGAGTTTTTTTTTTCTTTCTCGACTGGTTTGTTGATTTAGGGTTTGGATCGGATCCGTTGTTTTGTGGTATTTCTGTTTTCTCTGTCAGATTTTTGTATTACTTTTATTGGCGGTGTTGAAGATGTTTGTCCTTCTTTTGTGTAGATGTGGGAGTCAAAGATGATGCAGGCGGGTGCTGTGCTGGGTCCCATAGAAAGGTCAACTGCTGCAAAGCCGACTCCCGGTGGTCCTATTACTCCGGTTCATGATCTTAACATGCCGTATGAGGGGACCGAGGAGTATGAGACTCCTACTGCTGAAATGCTTTTTCCCCCTGTGAGTTTTGATCCACATCGTGGTTATGAGTTCGACCAGTGATGTCTCCTTTTGAGGTTCTTTTATGAGTTAAAATTATTGGATTGCTGATATGCACTTCTTAACGTGCAGACGCCGTTGCAAACACCAATTCAAACCCCTTTACCTGGAACTGGAGATAACTCAACGTATAACATTCCTACTGGACCGAGTGACTACCCCTCTTCTGGAAATGATACCGGAGGAAATGCTGAAGGAAAAGGAGGAAGACCTGCTACATATATGGTAAAGCTCATTTTGCTAGCTGCTCCCATGATATATCATAGAAGTATTTTGCAATTTACAGTGTTAAATTACCTATTTTTCATTTGTTCTCAGTTATATATCTCAAACAATGGTAGCGTAGTGCATAGCCACCATTCTAATATACAAATTGAGTAATTTATTTATACCATATACCTATGAATGTTTGGCATATTCGTAATCAACAATTAAAAATCATATGTTTTAAGCAAACTCAAGTAAATAACAATTGAAGTCTAGGAAACAAAACGGTTTAAAAGAATTTATATTTCAAATACGAGTCATAATGAGAAACATGGGTGGATGTTGCACAGAAAATAGCATCGGTAGAGGGTTCAGAGTAGAGAAATGAATCGAGGGTGTCACCAGAAATACCTCCAGAGATAGGTTATTTAGTCAAACAGTACGTGTGATGGACAGTAGAAGTTTGGGAAATGATAATAGTCAATCATAAATTGCAGTGGGAAGTGGCTGGCCCTGACAGTGCTATAGCCGCTGTTTCGAAGTTTATACACATTACGTAAATTATGCTACAAAATCTCACAGATGTCTGAATTTTTTTAATAAAACACTGAAATTAAAGAATATTCATGATGGAATATGGATGAAGTCATTACTGTTGTTCAATGGGAATCCAATGCCCGGTTAGAATAAATAAAAAGTTAAAGGGTAGATCTTAGAAGAACTAAAGACTAGGGAGCACATGAACAGTGAATAAAAGATATATTACAAACTTTGAGAGTGGTGAAGGAAGGTGGGATAGACAATGTTGTGTGATACAGAAGTTGTCTGGAACATAAACAACCTTTCAGGTAAAGTGGCTGGAAAATGCTTTGTAATGTCGACAATCTTGATGGAGAAAGGTGGACATCTTCTCAGAGAGATGTGTTCTTAATTTATAATTTGGGCTTATCCCACAAAACTGACTGGACTCGTATGTTAAGAAAACTACCTAAGTCATACATTGGCCATATCTCTTGCTGATATGGGATCTAAAACACTTCCCATCACACCCAAAACTGGACATTTTGAGTGGAGACAACTGCTGTAGCCCAATAACACCCTCTCATGCTTAGGAGTGGACATTTAAGGTTCATTTCTTATGATAGAAAGAGGGAGAGAGAGGAAGGAAAGAGAAAGGAGGGAGGGGGTACGGGTTTGGTTGAGAAGAAAAAAGATGAAAGTGCAATATTCGACGCAATGATTGGTGGCTTGTCTTTCTGCTGAAAAATGAGAAGAAAAGGGAGGAAAGTCCAATATAATTGATTACGAGTGTAACATAATCAATTATGTTGGGTTTTCTAAAACATCTTTTATAGTTGAAAACGTTCCCATAATAGATTATTGCAGGTTTGTAACCAATTATGGGGCTATTTTTATTTGTTTTTTGTTTGTTTTATTTTGAGAGTCATAATAATAATGTGTAATTAAGTAATAATAATAAGAAATTATTAATAATAAATAAAAACAAATTTTTTTCCACCTATTTCTTTCCAGCCAAACAAATCTTCTTTTCACTCATTTGCAACCTCTTTCTCTTCCACTCACTATTTTTTTCATCTCTACCAAACAGACCATTAAAGTGTAAACAAATATGGGCGTCATAATGATGAATCAAGGATAAGTTATGATACAGTCTTAAAATTTTGGCTTAGGGCTTAACTTTACCCAACGAAAATGACTTGCAAGGTAAAGATTGCCCAAGTTTAATAAGGACTACATTAGCTATGTCTCTATTTAGTGTGAGATCTAAACACTCACTAAGTGAATGGGGCGTGCAAGATAGTTGGGAATAGGGTTTCTGATCTGATTAAATGAAAATGGGGTTAAGTTCTGATATTCTCCCGATGAAAGCATTAAATGGCACCATTCCATCATGAGGAGAATGCTAGCAGAGATGATTGCGATATCACCTCAAAATGGCCATAATCTGCAGTGCTACAACCACTACAATAAACTTCTTTGCAACAGGCCCCACAGAAGTGGCTGGTGTGTATGTAATGTAACACTATATGGTGATACTATGTGGGAGACAACATAAAAATAGGAATTTTTTAAATTCGTAAGGGGGAAAATATCTATTCAGCACTGTGCTTGTTTTTGGATGCAATTGTAGCCATTATTTGAAAGTGCTCTACTATTTTAACTTTGTATTTGCCATGGGTTGCCCTTCATTGCTATCTCAAATGCCATTATCAATTTGTGCTATTCTTTAATCTGTAGCTATTGTTCAGTGGCTTAAGTATTCTGTTTAAATCATTTACACGGACTTTTTTTAAGGTGTTCATTAATGTTGTCTTTGTAAACTTCTACAGCAACCTCCTTCTCCTTGGATGAACCCGAGGCCCTCACTTGATGTCAATGTTGGTGAGTGTCTTTTAAATTCAGGATAAAGTGTTTACTTTAATCAAATCGTTTTGCAGTAATAATGGTATGTATTACTGTAGCTTATGTGGAAGGGCGTGATGAGGCAGACAGAGGAACTTCTAATCAACCTCTGACACAGGTAAACAAGTCAGTTAGGTATGATAGAAGAATGCTTTGTCTGTTGTCAAAGTTTGAAGAGACCTCATCATGGTTGAGTTATTTTTAAAGCCAGCAAATTGTGTTACTACTGTTTATTTTTGTCTGGAATGTCACGTTGCTGATGCTTTAAAAAATTGTAGGACTTCTTCACAATGTCGGCAGGAAAGCGTAAACGCAATGATTTGACTTCTCAATATAATGCTGGTGGATATATACCTCAACAAGATGGAGCTGGGGATGCTGCACTTGGAGTTTTTGAAATTGAGGTATTCTTGTTTCTGTATTGGTCAGCATCACGTATATTAGCAGGATGTTTGTATATAGTTTGTAAGTTGTGCTTTAGTGATTTTAATAGTCTAAGTTACTGTCTTTATCATTTTTGGTTTCGTTGTAAACTGTATTTTTTACCGAATGGGAGCAAGGATATGCTAGTTTTATAATTAGTTTGTTGGTTTTTGCACTTCTCTGTCCTGTCCCCCCGGAGGGTTTGAGACAAGATGGACATGGGGGATGTATACATCTTGCCATCCCTAGAAAGTGGATTGTTCTGTTTGGAGGTACTTTCCTTTCCCCTTCTTTTCCCAAATGGGGGATGCCAATTGTTTGGCACAAGATTGAGTGATTACAGATGGAGGGGGCTACCCTTGCTGTAGCTACCTATGTTGCATCTGTCAATTTTTGAAAAAATGTAGATTATTCAGAAATCTCTGAAGTTTTTTCAAACACATTTCTGTCTTGTGGCAGTTTACCATGAAAACAAATGAATAATGATCCAAGTACATCAAAACTATGAATGCCCAATTCCCACAGTTTTACCCCAAAATAAAATACTTAGAATGACATGACATTCCTTTTTTGTTCTGTTTATTTCTACCTTAGGATTGATTTTCGATAATGATGTCAAATGTTTCTCCTTGCTGTTTTTTCCTGCTGTTTATTTGTAAGCACTGTTTCTCGTGATTATTTTTGTTTCCCTTTTCTCTATTTTTTTCCTGCTTTCTTGTGCATTGAACTATTGTACAAGCACTATAGAGTAAGATCAATCTAGTTCATAAAGTATTTTTCTTTGCTGGGGTCTTCAATTGTAGTTATACTTGATTTTCTTGCATCCTGTATCACTCTGGCTTGTAGAAAGAAATTTTCCTCTGTAATAGTTTCTAAAGATACCGTAATGATACAAGTAGTTTCTCTCTCTTTCTTGCTGTAAAACTATTCATGAGATAGTGTTTTTCTTGGAAATTTGATATCTTATTTTTGGTCGCCAGTTTTATAGTTTTTGGGGCATTTTATTGTGAAACCAAATTATTAACATGGATTCTGATTTCCATGCAATTGTCTGATATTCTAGGTTGAGTGGATTTAGTTACCACCTATCCACCTTGGAGCTGCGTGACAATATTATAATATTTACCAACATTAAAAATCTCAAACATTATCCTCTCAATTTTTTTTTATTTTTCAGACTTGTTTTATTGTCATCTCAAATGTCAATATGAAAGTAATAATGGTTCACCGTCACAACGATCCTCAGAATAGACATTTTCCTCAGATAGCTTTATTGAGAATTTTAAATTCCTAGCTTCTTGCCTATTCCACTCTTGCAGTGAATGTATATTGTTCTGTTGGTTTTTTACCATGCACAAGCATGTGAATTATCTGTCAGTTAATTTCATTGACTTGCTTGGTTGATTGGAAAATTGTTCAGTTACTAAACTCTTGGAGATCAATCATTTAGGTAAATGGAGGTGACATCTCCATTAATTCACATCACACTATTTCCAAAGGGAAAATGCAAGCGGATTTGGAGAGGTTGACTACTAGAATTCCTCAACTTGATGGACCAATTCCTTACGATGATGAGCTTTCTACTCCAAATGTGAGTAGTGACATTTGTCCCTTCTCCTTCCTGCACTCATGATCTTCTGTAAATAAACACTTGTGTTCTTTCCCTCCATAGCAAGAGATGCATTTACTTTGTTTACTTGTTGTGATTTCTTTTTGTCCCTTACAATGTTGTGAGAAGGACGGGCCATCTCTCTTTAAGTTCTTGGTAGATAAGTACTTGGGCAATTAATAATCACATTGAATGTTAAGGTTTCAATAGCCACTTTATTTGTATTTAATGAGCTCCTATTAATTATGAGTTATTCTATTGGTGCAAAACTATGAAATAAATGGGCCATTTTAGTTCGTTTCCATAAATATTGTATAGTGCGAAACAACACAGTTTTAAGTTATCCCATTCCCTTGTTCAACATTGGACAGAATGACTAAAGCTGTAATTCCAAGGAACTACATTGAAGTGCTTGATTTTAATTCAAGACGGATATTGTACTATACTAACATGTTTGTAATTTGAACATGAATTAGTTGCTATATCCAAACTTAATGCTACTTATGGAACTTGAAAACTCCAATTGATTGGATGGACTAATATTTAGCTAAAAGAGAACAAAATTGGACTATAAAATTCCATCTAACTCTGCAGTTACTAATTTTTTACTGTTTAAATTGCATTATGCTTCATTTGACAGTTCCCTCCTCCGTATCTTGCATCCCATCATCTTGATTTGTTTCATCCTTTGGCAGATATACAACTATGGAGAAGTGTTCAGTGAAGACTACAATATTTCTAATACACCAGCCCCTCCTGGTTAGTCGATAATGTGTATTAAACATCTTTTTAAAATTTTTATGGCTTATCATTATATATTTTATCCGTAGATGTTGCTGATTCTTTTTCCTTTATCAATTATTAGAAGTGCCAGTTAGCACCCCTGCTCTCGTGGCTCAGAATGAGGTGGGAAATGATGAAGACGATGACGATGATGAACCCCCATTAAATGAAGAAGATGATGATGAATTGGATGACATGGAACAAGGAGAGGATCAAAATACACATCATCTTGTTCTGGCCCAGTTTGACAAGGTAACAACTTCCCTACACTCTGAGCTAGATGTCATGGTTGTAATAATTTGTAGGTAGTGTGGTTCAGGGTTGGATAAATTATTCTCTAATATGGTGTATTTTGCTCAAAATTAAGGTGACACGTACCAAGAGCAGGTGGAAATGCACACTAAAGGATGGCATCATGCACATAAATAATAAGGACATTCTCTTCAACAAGGTTTGTCACTGTTGAAGGAGAACATGTGATGTTATTTTCTATTTTCCAATTTAATTTATCGAATTTGTCGTACATTTCTGCAGGCGACAGGAGAGTTTGAATTCTGACTTGTTGGAGATGGTGCTTTCGTGATGTTCGGAGATGTTATTTAGTGTTTCATCATCTTTATTTGATTATACTTGTTAAGCGAATGATTCAGGAAGAGGAAAATCCTTTACCCTTTCGAGACTGTTGTTTTGATGTTGGCCTCTTGTACATAGAGAATGAGCAATTTTTGGCCTTTACCTGATGATTACAGACTCGGGCATTTCCTTAAGCCCAGCAATTGTAGTATGTGGTTCCTTTAGTTCTGTATACTTGGGCGTTTTGGTTAATTAGCAATCCTTTGTATGATAATGATAGTTAATTTTGGCATAAACTTCATCCAGACCCCCCAGCTGAAAATGTGTAAATCACCTCAATCTTACTGTGGCTAGGTATGTTAAGATCTTTTATCCTTGCCGACACCCTTACTCTTGGCAGAGTCATCTTATCTTCCGTCTGCAGCATGAAAGCTCCGTGTTTTTTTTACTTCAGGATTAGAAATTGTGATGTTGGTTCTTCTACAATGTCCTTGTCTGTACATTCTACGAGTTTCAAAGAGCTCCCAAACATATTCGTTAGGTTCAATAGGGCATGTTTCCAACATCAGTTGCTTCTTTCAAAAGTCCAGCACGACCAAGGAGATTAAGTATCCACGCGAATGCTCTACATTGGTTCAATCCTAAACTTTCTGACCAAAACCGTTGAAACGAAATATTGTCTGGCTTCTGACCAAAGTCCAGCCTGCATGCAAGGCAGATAGAATAGCCGCGAAAGTGATGTTTGAGTTAATTCCGGCTTATAATTATCTCATCAGAAGTTCTTAAAGCATTGTCACCAAGTCCATGCATTCCATAACCCCTAATTAATGAGTACCATGACATTAATTCTCTCTCCTTAATGCTATCAAACACAATCTGCCTTTTCTTGAAGTTCCCACACTTCATATACATGTTAATGAGACCATTTCTCGCCAAAATTTTGTCATCCACCAAATTCCTAGTGGCAACGTTCTATGCCGCCAACTCTTCATAAACATAAAATACCGGAAATTGTCGCACAATAGGCCATTAGTTTGGCAAGCTACATTTGCCTAAAAGGTTCCAGTGACTTCTCACCAAACCCCTTGGAAGCAAGTCATTGATCACAGCACTCCAACTTATAACTTGGCCTCATCGGGGAATGACCATCTCTACCTGATTTCTCCATCTGCAAAAGTGCTGCATAGGCCTCCTCACACAAATGAATTCAGCGTATGACTCTATCAAAGCATTCCAACTTACTAGGTTCATGTTCTTTATATCCAAAAACACCTTTTGTGCATCCCCCAAAAGTTGGTGCTTCCCATGTGTACCTATCAATGGATATTTCACAAACAAAGAAATATTCGTATCCACCTTTAAAACAAACCCACGGATTTCTATCACCAGTTTACTTTAGTCGTATCAGAACACACAGAAAACACCACGGTCAATGCTTCAGCACTGATTTTAATTATCCTTGTCCTCATCACCTTAAACAACTCGAGAGTTTCATCATAAAGCCCACATCTAGCATGGCTCGTCAAGAGGGAGGTTTGCGTCACGGAATTCCGCTGCAAACCTCCCGACTCCATCCTTTTAAGAACTGCATAGGCACCAAGAGAATAACAGTTGAACTGCAAACAAGTATTCTCACAAACATTCCATCAAACAGTTGGCGTGCATCCTCCATTCGCCCGAGCTTCCCATGCATAACCCACGAGTTCATTGACGATGTGAATATGATTCTGAAAGCCACAGGCAAAAATGGAAGGTTTTCTATTTTAAGATAAAGTTGAAGCGCGTGTTGATGGTAAGCCATGAGAGACGTTGGGTCTGATAATGCAGTTCCCCAAAAGTAGATGATGGAGCCCCTCAAGTGGTATTGTGGGAATCAACAAGTTCATATCATTATGGGTATTGTGGGCATCTGATTACTTTATAAAACTTCCTATCATATGAGATAAGTTAGAGAATTTTCTTTCAAATCCAATTTGCACTTGCAATGTAGAATGCATTTTGTAGTAGAAAATTAGAAGATCGCGTTATGCAACATTCTCATATTTTTCTTTTTTTATATCCATTACAAAAATTTTCTCACTCTCATCAATATGGAGACATGTAGTATTTTGGTTAATGTTGTTAGCATAAGTTTGGTTAATGTTGTTACTCTCATTAATGTTTTTCTTATGGTGAATTACATGAAGTCTACATAAAATTACCTACTAATTTTTCTTCAACTCATTTTAACCTTGTTTAACTTTCCTCTTTTTTCTCCACCATAATTACTAGCAAAACTCATGTAATAAATTGTTTTCTCCAATTTAATGATTATTACTCTTCTTATATGTGAAAATGACATTGTTCCTGTAGTTAACAATTTTGCTTAAATCCAACACTAAGCTTCTTGGTGACATATTCAAAATCATAGCGAAAATATGCTTTAGTTATTCTCATATATTGGTATGCTTGCTTTTGTTCAATTTCAACACCAATGAATTATTCTACTGGTCTTTTTGCAACCATCCACACTCCTCTTCGGATCCGTCAACTTATAGAATACTTGTTTACGGGTTTATATATCTTACTATTACTCATCTCATATTACTTATGATATTCATAATCTCAATCAATTTAGTTTTCTCCTAATGTGACAATTTTCAAGCTATTTAGACTAACCTACTCGTCTTGATTCTTGTCCCTTAGTATCATGTCATTCCAAAAAGCAACCAATATTTTAGCCTATCCATTACTGAACGTTAACGTTATGTCATTGCTTGTGAGCTTTAATGACTCTTACTTTCTTTAAGATGTTTGAGTCTTTTTCATTTTTCTATATCTTCTTTATTGCAGCCATCCAACAGTAATAAATTAATTTTTTTTATGAGCATACTGAACATATTAATATTTACATGCCATGTGAAAAGGTCAATTTTAGTCTGATCAAGTTTTTAATGGTGACTTCATCCCTCCAACTTGCAATAATGATTATTTATTCTCAACTTGCAAGAAGTCTCAACAATAATTTGTTATCGACTTCCATTTCTCTCTCCTTTTTCTTATTTTACTTTTTGTTTTAATACCTCTCTTGCTTTATTAAAGAGTTGAGAAATAATACTGATTACAGTTTGTACTTGAGTTATGTAAAGCAATTTGGGTTTGATTAAATTACAAAAAATTAATTCCAGGAAAATAGCTCTTTTCATCCTACAATACCAACTCAAATTCCATTCCAAAAAGTTGTACAGTTGATAATTTCAATCATATTATAAAGTTGTAAATACAATTACCAAACAGTTTTTTTAAATGAGGATCTCATGCATAAATATTTATGCATGCAAGCAAAGAAATGTATGGAAATGAAGTATTGTGTTTGAGATTTAACTGGATTAGGTTTTACATGTTCAAAATTACTGAACATGCAAAGTTTATTGCATTTCCTTGAGTTTTTTTCCTACAGGAATTTAGAGCCACCGATAATAATTAAAAACGGATAAAATCAATTACTTTTCATTCGAAATTAAACACATGTTCACAATAATTTATGTACCTATTCAAATTCAATCAATTGAACTAGACGTCTCTGTCTCAGAAAATCGACTATAATATAATCTAATCAATTATATTTTAAAAATGTTTTTTTATCTAATTTATTTTTTATTTACTTATATAAATAATGCGATTTCACAAGAAATAGATAGGACTGTCTTTATTCTCATTAAGTTTTCGTTATACTAGAAAGGTTTGGTTTAATTCTCATAACATAAATTCAACACTACTAAAATATAGTGTATATTGAGAAATAAAAAAAAATCTACTCATAAAGTTAACTTTTTTGGACTATAAACAAGTCAGTGTTTATTCTAAAAAAATCACATGGCTATTTTTTTCTCCAACCCCAGATAACATAGGTCTAGATTGGCATAATAGATGAAATAATTGAGTATAGAGAATATAAAAGTAGATCGAAAGGACAATTAATTTTTAAATTACTAAAATCCATGGTATTTTTTGTCGTACTTCTTCTATTTTCTTTATTTTTACTCATCTTTTTTTAATCAAACCCTAAATTTCAACATTACTCGCATATTTCCCTGTTCATTTTTATTTACCATATTTCTCTCATGCTTTTGAATTATATTTTTATTCTTTTTCACATTCTGGGTTTTATAAGAAAACATAAACAATTCAGTGAGTGTTATTTAAGACATTTGCAAAGTTTAGTAGGTGGTATGCAGGAAAAGGGCACCTGAATGCGAGGGTGGTCCCCGGTTAGGAAAAGGAAGCAAAACAATAATTGAAGAGAAGAGCAAATAGTTTACAAGAAAGTAAAATTGAAGAAAAAAAATTGCAGAATTTGATGACCATTGGTTGCTGCTTTTCAAAGAGATAAGCCTTGTCACAAGTAACTTAATTGGAATATTACACATCCCTCTAACCACCACACCAACCTAATAATGCTTCTGCTACAAAGTCAGTAAATAACTCTTTTCAACTAATCAAAATAGTTTATACTATGGTTACTCAGTCCCTTTCTGTCTATTCTTATTCTCAGACCTATTTCCTACCATTTTCCATATACTCACTTTCCTCATTTTGAATCCATCTTCTTCATTTTGGGTCAACATTTCACACACTCTTTCTTCTTCGTATACGCCAAAATCAAAGTAACCCAACAAGTGTACCTCGTAACAGTGTTTCACAATTAAAATTATTTTTGTCTCTCTCAAACTTCTTTGTCGGTGGAACAAGCCATGCAAAAAAAAAAAAAAAAAACAATCCTTTGAAAAGAAAATAAATTAAAAAAACAAAACAAAAACAAAAGGTGTAAACACTCATGCTAATCTTTTCAACTGAATGATTAGCCAGATTAAACAATGACTTGTGCGATTAACCTAGAAATATTTTATATTGTCCCACCTCAAAAAGAATACATAATAATCACAACCAGTGCCCTGTTATAAATAAAATAAAATAATGCTGTGTGCAATGCAGAAGAATAAAAGCATTGACAGAAAATATAATAGGAAAATGGAACTCTGTGTCGCAAAAAAAATAGTGGTAGTATACATTCAACATGCTAACAACTGTCAGTCACCGACTGAAACCCCGTTGCCATTTACACGCATTCAAGTAAATTATGATGAATATGAACAAATTCTCCAAAAATATACCAAAATAAAATTAAAACAAAAAAAAAGAAAAGAAATTAAGACAAGTAACACAGTACAAACCTCTCTTGTTTGTGTTTTGTGTTCATGCAGATCAAATCGTCCACTTCCAGATCTTGAACCTAACATCCACGTTGCACTTGGCGTTGGAAGTGGACGCCGTCGCCGGTTTCTTGCCGGAGGGAAGAGTCACTCTGATTCCGTCGCATGAGACTCTGATTCCGACCTTTGGGGTTTTCAAATTTCCCATTTTGGCCTTCACTTTTGTTTCCAAATTTACCTTCAGCGGTAAACCGTTTTTGCTCTTCATGCTGGACTTCAATTGCGATGCGTCCTCGCTCTGGAGTGCGTGGCCGGTGGTCACAATGGAGGTTTTGATGAGCGTGGTGTTCTTCTTGCCGTGCAGGAAGGCGGGGACGGTGCCATCGCCGACGTCGACGTTGCCGGAGAGGATGGAGATGGAGGTGGGAGCGTAGGCGAAGAGGATCTTCTTGTTGGGGTTGGTGGCGGAGACTGTGACGTCGAAGCGGGAGTTGAGGGTGGAGGAGGAGGTGAGGTTCAGGTACGAGAGTTTCAGCGACGTGACGGTGAAGGTGGGGCGGTGGGGGCGGTAGAGCAGGTAGAACGCAGTGCCGGCGATGCCGATCAAGAGGAGTAGGACAAGCACGGTGAGGATCAGCCAGAAGAAGAAGGTGCAGCAGCAGCTGCGCTTGCTCCGGCGGCGGTGGTGAGGCTGCGGGCGGTAGGTGGGGCGGGTGGCGCCGTAGAGTTGAGCCTTTGTCGCCGGGAAAGCGGGGTTGGCGGCGGCTGCGGCTGGCTTGGCCGAAGGGTACACCCTATCTGCCATGGTGATGGTGTTTGTGTTTTTTGTTTCACTAAAGTTGTTGTTGTGGGTGAAATGAGAAGAGGATGTTTTTTTTGAAGAGAACGAGGAAAAATATGTTTTTGTTTTTCGTCTTTGCTTTGTTGACCAGAGGGAGAAACGCGCTAAATCTGAGAAGGTGGTGGTACTGCACTATGACAAGTGAGAGTGGGAGAGAGAGGGGTTTATTGGGTTATTAAGAGCTTGTTTAGGGATAAATATGGATTAATCAGTGATTAGAAGTTGGAGAAAGTGGGGTAAGATGAGAGAGATAGTAACGTTCTAACCCACACCCTTTAGCTGTATCCAGCTATCTCTTCTCACATTGGGCGCGTACAAATGCAGCAACCAACATACTTAAGGTCAACTTGTCTTTTCTCTCACCTAATTAAAAATTTTCATTGCATTTTGACTATAGAAACCAAATAATTAAATACTAATAACTTGCATTATATCATTATTAATTGCATTTAAGGGAAAGAAATATTTTTTATATTTTTTATTAGGTTAAAATGTTGGGTGGAGGGGAAGTGAAAGCAACGCGCTGTATTGAGAGTGGAGTTGTGAGAATGAGGGTATATGTGATCTGAGATGTTACTTCTAAGTTCTAGACTCTGATCCAACGTGCCAAAAACTAACGCCACTAAGGTGATGTTCATTATGAAGATGATGCAATGACTTCATTGTTTCAATTCTGTGTGCCACCTTTGCGTTATCACCTTCATGCAATGATCACACGGCCACAGTTTTTCCATATCATTGGTTTCTCAAATACAGAAATAAGGTACCATAATTATTGACTAATCTGCCACTTTACATGAATGGCAACTACTAATTCTCAATATCCCTAATCATAAATAGCATATTTTATTTAATCATTCATACAATTAAAGTCAATAATACATGGTTATAGAAAAATTAGTGTGTCAATTGATTCGTCCCCTTTTATTTATTCTGTTGCACATGTAGTATGTCCATTATTTTATCTTGCAAGTAGGGATTAGACCTACGAAAATAAAATCCCCCAAAAAATATGGGATATAAAGAATTAAGCCAAAAGCACTAGAAAGTGGTTTCTGAGAAATGACATTAGTTTGTGTATTGAAGTTTGAGTCATCCAGCTGGAATGTTCATGGAAAGCAAAGCTTTAATAGAATCCCACAATTTGGTAGGTGCTGATTCTCAACTCAATTCAAAATATTTATTTTATTACTCAAAAATGTAGTTTTTTTTAACAAATTTAAAATTCAAACAAAAATGTATCACACTTTGTTTTAAGATAATTATGTTACTATACAAAGTATCCATTATTTTTATGAATATTATTTATTAAACAATTAATCATACATAAAAAGATATATTATTAAGAGTTAAACCCAAAATTTTGTTTAGAAGAACCAAATTAATAACGCTTCATCTTTGTGTATCTTAATATTAATTTTTTTTAAGATATTAAAATTTAATATCTTAAAATATATCTTTTAATATATCAAAATATGTGTATCTTAATAAACAGAGACAAAACCAAAAACTTAAATCTAAACTCTTTATGTATAAGTGCATTGTCTATGAACCTCAAACCCAACACCATCACTAAATAATTTAGACACATACCAGAAGGTTTGCATTTGACCGTTTATTTTTGTCTCTGTGTGGTAAGATATTAAGAAAGTTGAAAAAACAAAGCAATGTTAGCCATGGCAACTTCACCGACAGAAGTTAGAATTTATTATATTTTATTTTTTGGTGGCTACGAAATGCCCATTCTCTATGATGGATGGTAGAAGGTGGTGAAGGTTAGATGCTAAATCTGACAACACATTTGAAGCAACTACCAAATCTTCTGCATGCCTCTTTTTGAATATTATTTTTTTATCAGTACTTTGTTTTACTTACATATTATTTATTCATAAAAGTTTTTACTGTTTATAACACATTAGAAAAATCATTAGGATATAATTAAATTAATATACTAATCTAATCAAGGTAAAATTTAGGTAACGTAAAATAATAATATCCACCTTCAAGAACCAATAAAACAATAATACAGTATTTCTTTCTATCACTTATAAATTCTACAGTATTAATCTTTATCTAATTAAAACAACTGTATATATGTATATATTGTCTCATTTACTGTAATACTATCATCAATAACAATCTAAAATAAAATTATAAAAAACTTTTTTTCCATTATCGTATTTCTGTCATAATAATATGTCTCTAATTTTACTTAAAAACTTTGTCAAATTAACAAAATCAAGCAATTAGTATAATAATCAAACAAAGAACGATTCTTATTTAAAATTAATAACATAACGGATCTTAGATATGCAAATTTATTTATAATATTCAGCTGAATATTCTACTTCAAACTTAATTTATTCTATATTTAAGATGAAACAGTAAAATTGGACCACTCAATCAGTTGATATGAATATAATTTTTTATAACTATGAATATTGATTAAAAATTCATAAAACAATTTATTTATACTATTTTTATGAAATTACAATATTGAGAAACTATATTAGAACCACTTTCAATCAAAGAAACAAATAATTAATAAATAGTTAAAGTCTCCAAAATTTAATATAACTAGTTTAGCAACTTATTTATTAAGTGTCGAAAGATTTTAAGGAGAGCAAAGTTTATGAAATAACTATTGTTCTCTTTTTTATTATTTTACCTTCGCTATCATGTCATTGCAGAATTGAAATTTTTAGTTCCAAGTCACCTTTAAAAATTAATTTCAGACAACAATAGTAGTGTTATGTATTACACATTTATGTACATATAACGTTATAATTATGTAACCTTATTTCCTACACACCTTAAAAAACAATATACACAGTATTTTAAAATTAGTGTAGTCAATGAATTGGTAAAAGTTCATTATTTTTATGGCTTCTCGAGTTAGGTAAATATGATTTGTCATATACTATTAAATAATAAATCAAGATAAAATTATAGAAAATCAAGTTGGGTGAATTTCTAAATTAGAAAAAAATGTTCATATTAAGTGTTTACAAGATATGAAGATTATAATAAATAGGTACATACATGGTAACAAATCATAGGTGAACCTTAAAAGCAATTATTTATTTACATAAACAATGTTTTTGAAAGAAAAAAAAACATTATTTTTTAAATATCAGTTTAAATTATTTTTTACCACTATCTTTTATTCAATTTTTTTTTATGGATTTTCTTCCATCTTTGATCAATAAATTGGATACTTGATTTTAAAGAGGTCTAAATCAATCAGACAGTTGATTAAATAGGTTAAAAAATACGTTTTTTTTATATTAATTTTTTGAAAGCATATTATTGACAGGAAATATCTAATAACTTTGTTAATATCATTAATGTGAGAAAACTTTATTAACAATCACAAGTACATGTACTTTAGCTTTAACACAATCAAATCAAATTAATAATATTTTTAGTTTACAAACTTAAAATAATTTTGATTTGTGAATTAAATTCCTATCTAACCTCATAACTCCTGACAATAAAACTGTTGCGTATTTGAAAGACATGAATCTTGACTAACATGCAATGCACATGCAATTCACACAGTAAATTGAAGGAGTCTCCTTCAGTCAAACTCTTCCCTCTCTTAACACAACTCCAACCCCACCAACCCTCTTACACTCAACTTATTCTCTTCTTAGTTGTTGGGATTGTACTGTCATATTTTTCTGGTTTTATCTTTTCTCAGTTCACTGCTCAGTTATTCTCAAGAACAATAAAACTGTCATTTTTGCAGTCATTAATTATGAAAATAGGAAGCATGCGTGTCTCCTTCCTAAACCGTTCTCTTACCTTCTTATTTCCTATTAATTTGGTTACTACCACTGTCGGTTTGCTTATATTTTAGTCTTTTTCATAGCAGGTTGTCTCTTACTGTGTTTCAGCGTATATGCTGCTGCTAACTCCAAACAAACTCACTTCAATTTGAGTCTCATTGGGTTGTCGGTGAAAGATCTTCAGAATGGGATTGAAGCTTATTTTCCTGCTAATTAAGCTACATTTTGTTGTGTGTACACCCCAGCTTCATGAATATGCCGGTATGAGCTTCATTTAGATGTTCTGATGAGTGGCTTTATACTACTGCATGTGTGATCCATTTCAGTAGCTCATGAATTATTGTTGAACATGAAATGTGGTTCATTTTACATTTATACATTTATAGGGTGTTTGTTTGTTTGGGGAACTGTTCTGTTGCTGCAAAATAAACAGATGGGAAACTAGTTCCAAGCTTAGTGGAGACTGGAGAGTGATATAGTGGCAGCTTATCTGTTCTGCATATATGGATCTTCTGTTATGGGTTTTCATGTTGATTCTCTCCTGTGAGACTGTAAATTTATAAATGTGCTTTGTCTTAGTTCCACCCTTTTCACTTTTGCTAATCTTCACACTTGTTGAGTTGTAAAATGTGTTCATTGTTGAAGTGAAGATCAAAGCACTAAATTAAGACCTAAGTATGCTGGTCTGTTATACTAATAGGCATAATTTAGAGTCAGTACTAGTGAAAAATATTTCAGTGTGTTGACTTGCCATTCTAGGGTCAAACGATAGCATAAATGATAATATGATTGTGCAATCATCAATTGAACATCATGCTCTGGATTATATAAGCAGCAGGTCTCTCACTTTTTTCTGTTCACCATGTCAAATTTAGCATTTTTGACAATAAATGCAAGTAATAAGCAGAAACTACTTCTTTTGGCTATGATTTTAGAATTGACAAGAAAAGAGACAAAAAATTCAGATAAATGAATCTGAGCAGTTAGTGTCAGTAATTTAGCTTTCTTAGTAACTCATTATACCCTCATAACAGGTTGAATTTTAAATTATTCAAATTAAATTTTAAATTCTGTAGCCAGCTATCGGCACCATTCAAGAATTCAAAGCCCTTCAAGCATTGCATCCCCACCCAGAGAGTCACCTACTGGAGTTCCTGCTAGTACTGCACTTCCACCTTCCAAGGCTTCTTCTAGAATTCCCAGAAGTATTTCACTTTCACCTTCCCTATCATTCCCCAAAAGGAAATGGACACACAATTCTATGGACTCTCCAATTCCTCACCACAAGCATCACCTTTCCAGAAGAAAGTTCAGCAACCAAGCTCCTGGACCAACCTTTCCAATCAACCCTCATACTCATCAAGGTTTGATTATCTGAAAAATAAAGTTCACGCACAATTTCAACATTTCTTGCCTTGAACACCTCAAAATTAACTACATTTCTTCTGTAAACTTCTCTTGAAAATCTAGGTCCTCCTCCTGTCTTCAAATCACAACATTCATTCTCTTCACCTATGAGGCGGGATTTACATGCACCTGCACCAGCACCAATAGTTCTATCACACCACTTGAATGGTATTAAACATTCATTTCGGTCATTACTCTTACTTTTGTTTCTCATCTCTAGTCTACCTTGATTCTAATTAGATTTAGCACCTCATTCTTTGTGGTATGCTTTGTCCATCACCATCAGTGCCCTCTACTTCACCTAGAATTTCACCTGTAGGTTCATCAGTGAAGAAGACAAGGACTCCACCACCAGCATATGCTTTGGTTCTACCATCTCCACCTCCTAACAAAGGTATTACCATCTCCATATATACCTTTACAATGATTCTTTCTCTTCAATAATCCCACCAAGTTATGCGATATATGTGTATTGATCTTATTCCTAATTGATCTTTAGATTGTATGTCGCTGACATGCTCTGAGCCCTTGACATATACACTTCCTGGATCACCTTGTGGTTGTGTTTGGCCACTCCAAGTTAAACTTTGCATCAGCATTGCAATATACAAGTTTTTTCCTTTGGTTTCCAAGCTGGCCAAAGAAATTGCAGCCAGTGTTTTGCTGAACCGTAATCAAGTACGCATTCTGGGAGCCGATGCAACTACTCAGCAGCTTGAGAAAACCACTGTTCTCATAAACTTGGTACCCCAAGGAGTGAAATTTGATGACACAACAGCTTTTTTAATATATAAGAAATTCTGGCAGAGAGAGATTCTCAATGATGCTTCTACCTTTGGTGCCTATGAAGTGCTCTATGTTCATTATCCAGGTTATAGACATTAACATAATTTTCTTAAGACCATTTTCGTGTTAGTATTATATGAAGTCAATAAATGTAGTATATTTGGTTTCATTTCTTTTTTTTTGGATAACATATTCAGGTCTTCCACCATCTCCACCTTCAAATGTTTACGGTATAGATGTTAAACCATACTCTGGTCACGACAACAATGGAACAATAATGAAACCTCTAGGAGTAGATATCTCAAGGAAGCAAAAAGAAGTGAGTGGTGGAAGAGTGGTTATTGTGATCATCCTGTCATCTTTTACAGCCTTCGTTCTATTCATTGGATTTGCATGGCTTTTTCTATTGAAATGTGGTTCCTGCAATCTTGAACCTGAACATATTCTAGATGCCAAAATTCCATCCTCTTCAAAGCAATCAGGTAACTTAAAAGTACTGATTCTGTCCAAGTCAGGAAAGCTTTTGTTTTCTATCATTTCTTTAAACAATTAAGTGTCATGATGATTTCTTTCATGCAATTAGAAATACTTCTGTCCTTTGTCCTTTGTTTAGAAATCTTTAAAATGGAAATATTGATTGTGGGGTACCGCTGATGACTGGAGAGTACCAATATTATGTGTTTCAGACCAAAACTCATATCAGACGGTATTCTAAAAGCAAGTGCACTGCTTGCACCACAAAATGAAAAGGGCCGTCATAAATGTTCCGTATGTAGTCATGTGACTGAAACGGAACTATTCTTCCACCTTCTACTTAACAAAACTTCAAAACTTTGTTTATTACTTTTAAATGGCATACACTTATTTTGGAAAGAGTGTTTCTGTTGGGAGGGTTCTGCAATGTCAGTTTCAATTAAAAATATTTTCTTCAATCTAATTTGTATTGAGTTATGTTTGATTATATGCTGTATTATTTGTAATTTTACATGGGTTACAGTTGCAGGTGTGGTGGCTAGTGGCATGTATATAGATTTTGTATATCCAAATCTAATTTCCTGCTTGAAATACGTAACTGAACGTTGCAAATCTTGAGAAGTACCTTTACTTTTTGGTAATTTTAGAAGACATAATTTCATGGACAAAATTGATGTTTTACTCACTTTAAATTACTCCATGAAGTTTGAATTGTTAGTTTCATGTTTTCTGGTTACGATGCTAATTTAGTCTTTTGTTTTTGGGATTTGTCCAGACATTGTGCTTGAAAAAAAAAAAATTTCATTTTAGCTATTTATTTGAGAGTCTCCATATTCAAGCATTTGACAGTGGAATTCATTAGAATATAAAACTGAATATGTTCAAAGCAGGTACCGCCAGTGCCAGGTCATTGAGTTATGCGAGCATGCCAGGTTCTAGATCAATGTCCTTCAATTCTGGAACATTGATCTATGCAGGATCAGCCAAAATATTTACTTTGAATGAAATCGAGAAAGCAACAAACAACTTCAATTCTTCAAGCATACTAGGAAAAGGTGGCTTCGGTCTTGTTTATAAAGGTGACTTAAATGATGGCAGAGAGGTGGCTGTGAAGATTCTCAAAAGGGATGGCCAGCATGGTGACCATGAATTCTTTGCAGAGGCAGAGATGCTCAGCTGCTTGCACCATAGGAATTTAGTTAAATTGATAGGTATATGCACAGAGAAAGAGACTCGCTGTTTAGTCTATGAGCTTGTCCCTAATGGCAGCGTGGAATCCCACTTACATGGTAAGCAAAGTCACTGATGAAGAAAGTCATAAACACTTTTGAAAGCCAATTTTAAGAGTCTGATTTTTTAATGCTCTAACATGTTGCTAGGTGTTGACAAGGAAAGAGAGCCACTTGATTGGAATACCCGGATGAAGATTGCACTCGGTGCAGCTAGAGGATTAGCCTACCTTCATGAAGATTGTAATCCATGTGTCATACATAGGGACTTCAAATCCAGCAACATCTTACTGGAATATGATTTTATACCCAAAGTTTCGGACTTTGGCTTGGCTAGAACAACATTGAACGAGGGAAACAAGCCCGTCTCAACACATGTTATTGGAACATTTGGGTAACAATCTCTTCCTAGACCTTTTATATTAATGATTTTATGGGTCATGGACATGATAATCAAATTAACGAGCTTTCAATGCTATTCTTTTGATTACATTTTGTGTGCATTTCCTCTAGATGAAAACTGATTTTTTGTCTCATTGGCATCTTGTTTTGAAGCTACGTAGCTCCTGAATATGCAATGACGGGACATCTTCTTGTGAAAAGTGATGTTTACAGCTATGGGGTTGTACTCCTTGAGCTTCTAAGTGGAAGAAAGCCTGTGGATTTGTCGCAGCCACCAGGTCAAGAAAACCTTGTTGCATGGGCTCGTCCACTTCTTACAAGTAAGGAGGGTTTGCAGAAGCTCATAGACCCAGTTATGAAGCCTAGTGTTTCTGTTGATACCATTGTAAAGGTTGCAGCACTTGCGTCCATGTGCGTGCAACCAGAAGTCACTCAGCGTCCTTTTATGGGTGAAGTTGTTCAGGCCTTGACACTGGTATGCACTGAGTTTGAGGAAACAAGAGTGAAGTCTTTTAGAAGATGACCCTGTAATTGGTCTTGCAACCAGTGTTCCAGGTGAAACAGTGAGCTTTTCAGAGTGTAACAGAACTCTGCTTCAACCTAGTTATCAACCTGGTTCAGAACCAAGGTAGCAATATTGTCATAAGCGGCAAGGAATTCGAGTCATTCGGGTTGTTTGTATAGAGGGAGAATAAACTTTCGACTAAACTGTGTCAAGAGTGTCACTAAACTTTCTCAAAGCAAATTCTAATGACCACGCAAATTTGTTTATAGTTACTAAATATCATGGATTAGAAGTTGATGTCACAAACTTTAGGAGTAAAACATGTACTTGAAATGAAGTGATCTATTCATGTTACAATTGAAGAACAGAAATTTAAACCTGTCATCTGAGTCGCTGAAGTAAAAATCGGACATGAAACACCTACAAACTGATTTTAGTTTCCAAATGCAGATTACTTCTTTGTCCAAATTCCAGTATAATTAAAAGACTTTTACTGTAGTTTAATTTTTGTGGACTCCAGAAGGTTCCTTTCTTGCTTTTGTTTGGTCTTAATGAAATTACTAGGTTACTTTTGTGGTCAAATTTTGGATGAAATAATAATACCTTCACTCTGGCTCCTTTTTCGAATTTACTCTTGGTAAATTTGGGGTGCAGACACCTGATAGGGACATGCATTAATAGGTTTGGTTTTAATTTACAGACAACCAATGAGACACGGTCATAATAAGGTTTTTAAATTATTTTCTGATATAATTGAGGACAAAGAGGGAGGATTTCTCAAGATTCTACTTGGAAAGAAGTTGATTATTGTGATTGTTATGTCATTATCATAGGACCATCACATTCATTATATAGATGTGGATTGCTTAGAAAATAGCAATAAAAATTTTCCGGTCGTTTTTAATTGATGGTCTAAGTCAAAGACATTTTACTTCAAACACAAGAATTACTAGAGTAAAGTTTGGCAAAAAATACAAATTGTGTGGAAAATACTTCAAGAAGTTACGAAGAGACATCAATTGCTCAGTATAGTGCCTACTCTGCATTAATTTTCACTGGTATGTGCCAAATATGTGTTCTCTGCCATAATTTATTTATTAGTACATTATAGAAAAATCGAACTTCTAAATACCAGAAAAAAAATTCAACAGATTTAGAAAAGTAATACAAAACAAATACGTGGTTCTCCCTACACTTCTATTATTCCCTCAAATCAAACTAATCTAAGTGGGCTCACCAAAAGGTTAAATTCTGAACTATTGTTGAGCCATAAACTTAGAATGTAACAAGCTAAGAAGTCACTAAGAGCATTGAAGAGTTTTACGACGATGCAAGCCATAAGAAGCCTCTTGTTTGGAGGGCTATGCGATATCAGTTTTAAGTTTTTTCAATCAGTCAGTTATAGTGTATTGTATTAGTTAATGATAATGTATGTGTATGATGAGGAGTGCTCTCTGTGGTGCTTTCAATGAGTGAGACATTAATGTGGGAAAGTAAATTCTCAAAGACGACCTCATGACTAAATTTGTTAGCAATTTAGTTAAATGAAATGAGGGAGATTATTATAAAGCACTCACTTCATAAACAGGACGGATGCATTCTCCAAGTTTACATTACTGATAAGCCCACATTGGGTGGTGTTGTAACAGCAGATGTGATGATCATACCATAATATGAGGTGACTGTTGTAACATTATTCACGGAGCCATGTAATAAGCACAAAGCGAATTATTCTTTCGCCTTTTACTAAAGAATACCGTGTGCTTGTTACTCCAAGTGGCATACGCCTATTTTTGGAAGAGTCAACAGTCTTGATTGACTCTGCATTTTTAGTATAAATTTTTAAGGATTTTTAACTAGGGTCTTTGGGGGCCTCTGAAGAGGCTTGTAAAATTTTTTGTCATTGTCAGAGTAAACTTGTATTGTAAGTTTATGTTGTTTTTTAATTTATCAGTGTAAGTTGTTTATTATTTCGAGTGTTTATAGCTCTTGTTCTTGGTTTCATTTTATCAGTTTATATAGTACTTGGTTTCATTTTATCAGTTTATATAGTACTTGGTTTCATTTTATCAGTTTATATAGTACTTGGTTTCATTTTATCAGTTTATATAGTACTTGGTTTCATTTTATCAGTTTATATAGTACTTGGTTTCATTTTATCAGTTTATATAGTACTTGGTTTCATTTTATCAGTTTATATAGTACTTGGTTTCATTTTATCATTATGTAGTACTTGGTTTTTTTTATTTTATCAGAGTTTTATATTGTTTTTTCTTTTATTGTCAGTTTCACTGTTTATGTCTGCATCTTTGCTGTATTACTCCATTTTGTGGATGGACAAATAGTTGCATTATAAAAGTAAATAATTGTGAACTCGTTAGCAACCTGATCTCAGAGGTGCCAAAAATAGAGGTTGTTAAAATTCTGACCTGAAATTTGTTATACTAGAAATAACTAATGATATAAAACTAAATATTATAGGGCTTTTATCCAAGAGGAAACCTTTCCACAAATTCTAAGACCTTGGTTCTTTGAGAACTTCCATCAAACTCTACTATCAAACATAAAAAGCTTCACTTACATCAAACTCTACATTATCAAAACATAAAAAGTTTAACATCATGTAGCATACTGTCAAATCTCTAAAATTTAATATTCATGAAAAGCCTAGTTTAATATTTAAACAAACTACAAATAAATAAACTTTCTAAATAATAATTATAGGGCTTTACCCCGGAGGGAGCCCTTCCAGAAATTCTCGAAGGCCCAAGATAAACTTAGGCCTAAGAGGGGGTTTGGAAATAGTTTTCAACCAGCAATAGACGCGCCTCGGTTAGAACCTCACTAGCTGCGTCATTGCCCCAAGCGCAAAGATACCTTACACTGCTGCCTGACAAGTAATTTATTAGCATTTGTCAGTCTCCGAAAATGTTATATTCAAGGTGGGACTTCATACCTCTTGGTTGCAGGGTCAGTTTCCACTCGTTAACTTCACCAGCTATTCCAATGATAGATAGCATTCCTCCTGTTCTTTTTTAAGGCTTTGCTACTTATCCAAGCCTGAGAAAAGTTTTTTCTTAAAGCACTAATAAAGCAAGGTTTCTTTAATCGCAATGACATGTATAATTTTTAGAACATCAGATTTAGGATTATGAGAAACCAAAAGGTTTGAGTGTAAATTAATTCATGACTCAAGGGATGGAGAGGAGACCTACTGAGGGATTGGATTTGGTGAAAAGATAACACAGGAAGAGCTTTCTATAGCCTCTCTCCTGTTATAGAATGAGACCCTAAACCCCTAATCTCATGTTTCTCTTACAGTTTCAGATATTTTTTCCCCAAGTCTCTGTACAGTCAATCTAAATCTCAATGTTTTTTTTTTTTTTTCAATTTAAAACTGTTTTAACTTCAAAATATTTCAGATAAAAAACATTAATCTTTTCTCAGACGTTTGATTATATTATGTTGTATTATTTGTATTTGTACATAGGCAACATATTTATGCTGTGGCGAGTAGTGTGTGCATGGGAAAATTGGGAAAACGAAAACCCAATACCAATCTTCACCGAATAATATTTTTTGTTTTCGTATAAATGTTTTGGTTTATTTGCATAGATATCTAATGCTTTGCTTGATGCCAAATTCAAGTACTCGTAGAAAATACGTTAATCTCAGGGCAGAATTTATATTATATAGTACAAATGCATTACTAGTGGATGTTAATGATCACAGATCACAGCTACTAACCATTTAACCTTCAGTGGTGTGTAGAAGATATATGAATTCGTATCTACAGTATTGTGTGTGCAGAAATCTTGGGGTCAATGTGATTGTGTGGTTTGAAGGTAGAGAGTTAAGATTGGAATGAAAAGGGAATACTTTGCGGTAATAAAGTTCTGGTTTTGTGACTGGTTTTCTGGCCGTGGTTATAAAACTTGTTTTGAAAGGGAGAATAAGATGGTTGAAAAGCTTGATGCTGAATACAGCTTCTAAGTGTTTCCGTTTTCTGTTTTCACCGTTCCAACCCATTTTTGTGATCTCTTCTTCAATCTCCCACCTCCACACGCAGCCATTCTACGTTGCCCAAAGTCATGAACTTGTTGATTCCCTCAACGCCTTTTTCCAACGTTGCCTCACTGTGCATCAAGCTCGCCAGCTCCACTCCCAATTGCTTCTCACCGCCGCGCATCGTTTACCCTTCTTGGCCGCCAGCCTCATAGCCGTTTACGCCCGCTTTGGCTTTCTCTCTGACGCTTGCAAAGTGTTTGCTGCAATCCCGGTTGAGGGGCTCCATCATCTTCTTTTGTGGAACTCCATTATCAGAGCCAATGTCTCTCAAGGCTACCATCAACACGCGCTTCAACTTTATCTCGAAATGCGAAAGCTTGGAATTTTGCCCGATGGCTTCACTCTTCCCTTGATAATACGGGCTTGCTCGTCTCTGGCTGTCTCTGATCTCTGCAGGATTGTCCATTGTCATGCTTTGCAGCTGGGGTTCCGGAATCACCTTCACGTCGTCAATGAACTCGTGGGTATGTATGGGAAGCTCGGGCGAATGGAGGATGCTCGCCAAGTGTTTGATGGAATGTCTGTTAGAAGCCTAGTCTCGTGGAATACGATGGTTTCGGGTTATGCTTTCAACTGTGATTCTCTTGGGGCTTCTGCGATTTTTAGAAGGATGGAGTTGGAAGGTTTGCAGCCGAATTCGGTGACGTGGACCTCCCTCTTGTCGAGCCATGCTAGATGTGGGCTTTATGACGAAACTATTGAGATGCTTAAGGTAATGAGGACAAGGACAATTGAAATCAGCGCTGAAGCATTGGCCGTGATGTTGTCTGTGTGTGCTGATATTCTTCGAGTTGACTGGGGAAAAGAAATTCATGGGCTTGTTGTTAAAGGTGGATATGAAGATTATTTGTTTGTGAAAAATGCGCTGATAGGTACATATGGGAAGCACCAACATTTGGGGGATGCACAAAAGGTGTTTTTGGATACAAAGAACAAGAACCTAGTAAGCTGGAATGCTTTGATATCGTCATATGCTGAATCTGGATTGTGTGAGGAGGCCTATGCAGCATTTTTGCAGATGCAGAAATCAGGTACAGATGGTCACTCCCCGGTGAGGCCTAATGTCATAAGTTGGAGTGCAGTGATTAGTGGCTTTGCTTCTAAGGGGCTTGGTGAGAAGTCACTAGAACTTTTTAGGCAAATGCAGCTTTCCAAAGTAATGGCCAATTGTGTGACAATTTCCTGCGTTTTATCAGTTTGTGCAGAGTTAGCTGCATTGAACGTTGGCAGGGAGCTCCATGGTTATGCCATTAGGAATTTGGTGGGTGATAATATATTGGTGGGAAATGGTCTGATTAACATGTATATGAAATGTGGGAACTTCAAGGAAGGACAATTAGTGTTTGATAGTATTAAGGGTAGAGATTTAATTTCGTGGAACTCATTAATTGGAGGTTATGGAATGCATGGACTTGGTGAGAATGCTTTAAGAAGTTTTGATGCGATGATTACATCTGGAATGAAGCCAGACAACATCTCTTTTGTGGCTATTCTATCTGCTTGCAGTCATTCTGGACTTGTTGCTGCTGGTCGTAACATTTTTTATCAGATGGCCACAAAGTTTCGGATTGAGCCTAATGTAGAGCATTATGCGTGCATGGTTGATCTCCTTGGTCGTGCTGGACTTTTGAAGGAAGCAACTGATATTGTTCGAAACATGTCTATTGAACCTAACGAGTATATTTGGGGAGCTCTTTTAAACTCATGTAGAATGTACAAAGACATGGACATTGCAGAAGAAACAGCATCACAAATTCTAACCCTGAAGTCAAAAATAACAGGGAGCATCATGCTGCTGTCCAATATATATGCTGCAAATGGAAGGTGGGATGACTTCGCAAGAGTGAGGGTGTCGGCAAGGACAAAAGGTCTTAAAAAAATACCTGGTCAGAGTTGGATTGAGGTGAGAAATAAAGTTTACACATTTTCAGCAGGTAATTTAGTGCATTTGGGTCTGGATGAAGTTTATGTGATCCTTGAAGACCTGGCCCTTCACATGGCGAGTGAAAATTATAATCAATAGTTGCTTTTGTCAAGAATTTGTTTACGACCACTCATTGCTCTTGTTGCAATCTGGGAGCCAAGAGGGTAGATATCATATTTTACAATGAGTTATTCCGTGAACTACTGGACAATTGAGATTCTGAATTTGAGTTATCTAGTAAATTTGGCTAGGTATTAGTGTATATTTTGCCATAACTTAGTGCATAGTGTCAATTACCTTTCGTCCTGTTTTGGAGAGGGTTTAATATGTTTTAAGTTGTCATAATAGTAAGCAAGGTTTTGTTTTATTTTTTTATAATTTGGAATTAATATTTTGGTCTTGTAAAATATTATTTTTTGATTTTCATATCATTATTTTTTAAAATAACTATCTTTTATTTGTAACCTTTGTTTTAAAGTAGATAAATATATTAATGACATTTTTTACGCCTTCATTCTATTTGGTGGAGTTGCCTGACATTTTCTCTTTAAACGCGTTGAAGCTGAAGATATTCCAGATGCCTAAATTCCATCCTCTTCAAAGTAATCGGGTAACTTAGAAGTACTGATTCCGGCAAAGTCTTGATGGCACTTTGAACAAAAGGGAAGCTTTTGCTTTCTATAATTTCTTTAAAAACAAGTAAGCGTCAGCAATGATTTCTTTCATGCAATTAGAAATACTTCTGTCCTTCGAAATCTTTAAAAAGGAAATATCGATTGTGGGATTCTACAGATGACCGGAGAGTACCAATATTGTAAGTGTCTGTTTCTGACCAAAACTCACATCAAATGGTACTCTATAGGCAAGTGAACTGCTTGCACATCAAAATGAAAAGGTTTTCATAAATGTTTCTTGTGGAGTCACGTGACTAACACAGCAAAATATTATTTCATCTTCGACGTAACAAAACTTTATTTATTACTTTTTAATGGCTTACAAGTACTTTTAAAAGAGTATCCGTGTTGGGAGTGTTCTGCAAGTTTCAATTATAAATATTTTTTTCAATATAATTTGTATATATTGAGGAATGTTTGATTATATTGTTTTGTATGATTTGTAAAATGGGTTACAGTTGTAAATAAGTGGTGGCTAGTGGTATGTACATAGATTTTGTACATCCGAATCTGATTCATTGTTTCAAATACTTGACTGGTAGATGCTGATGTTAAGAAGAACCTTTATTTTTTGGAAGTTTTAAAATCCTGATTTGAAGGACAAAATTTATATTTTACTTTAAATTGCTTCATTAAGTTTGAAGTGTTGGTTACTATGCTAATTTAGTCTTTTACTTCTTGTGATTTATTTGGACATTTTGTTAAAAAAATCTTCATCTTAGCTATTTATTAGAGTCTCCCTATTCAAGTAGTTGTTAGTGGAATTCATTATAAATATAAAACTGAATATGTTCGAAGCAGGTACTGCTAGTGCTAGGTCGTTGACTTACGGGAGCATGCCAGGTTCTAGATCAACGTCCTTCAGTTCTGGAACAATAATCTATGCAGAATCGGCTACAATATTTACTTCGAACGAAATTTAAGAAAGCAAGAAATAATTTCAATTGTTAAGGCATAATAAGAGAAAGAAACTTTGGTCTTGTTTATAAAGGTAACCGACATGATGACAGAGATGCTTAGCCGCTTGCACAATAGGAATTTAGTTAAATTTTGTTGCACGATATGCACGGGAAAACCGACTCGCTTATTAGTGTATGAACTTGTCCCTAATGGCAGTGTCGAATCCCACTTACATAGTAAGCAAAGTCACATGACGAAAGTCATCACTTGCATAGTAAGCAAAGTCACATGACGAAAGTCATCAGCACTTCTGAAAGCCAATCTTAAGATTATGACATTTTGAATGCTCTAAGTTGCTCCTAAGTGGTGGCAAGGAAACCGAACCCCTTGATTGGATGCCCGGATGAAGATTGCACTAGGTGCAGCCAGAGGATTAGCTCATTGGCATGAAGATTGTAATGAATGTGTCATACACAGGGACTTCAGATCCAATAACCTCTTGTTTGAATATGTTAGGATATAGAATAAAGGGAGTTATAGTAGTTAATAATTAGAGGGATACGAGGATACTACAGTAAAGATGTTTATTTTGTAGAATGAGCATTGGCTCTCTGTGAAAGAGAAACCGGTGGACGAGAGTGTCCTAGTATTTCTTGTTCCTCCATTCTATTCAATAAAAATTTAACTTTTCTTACTCTTTTCAATTCTTGGTTCCTAATAGGCTTTTCAGAGTGAGACAGTAGGCTTTTCAGAGTGTAACAGAACCCTGCTTCAGCCTAGTTATCAATCTGGTTCAGAACCAACGTGGCACTATTTTCATCATAAGCAATGCTCACACGGGTTAAGGAATATCAGTCATTCCTGTTATTTACAGGACTGTGTCATGAGTCCCATTAAATCTTTCCAACCTCAGTAAATTCTAATGAGAACGAACGCAAATCTGTTTATCATTACTTATTATCATGGGATTGGAAGTTGATGTCACAAATTTTGGAGAAAAACATGAACTTGTAAATAGATAACCTACTCTACATAGATGGTATTCATAAATATCTTCTATGCCACTCTACCACAATGTCATTTATAAGTACATTGCTAAAAGATAGAAACTTTAAATATCAGGAAACTAAAATTCTTCATAGAAACTTTAGAGGAGAAATTTAGAAGAGAAATTTTAAGTAGAATAACAAAATAAGTATGACACATTATACATATTCAAACAAATTAAGTTAAACAAAACTTTAACTAGAACTGCAGAGCCCTTCAACAGGGCATCTTTCAAAAATAGGCGTATGCCACTTAAAGGAACAAACACACGGTATTCTTTAGTAAAAGGCGAAAGAATAGTTCGCTATGTGTTTATTCCATGGCTCCGTGAAGAACAATGATAGACCATTTCATGTTATATCATGATGATACATTTGTTCATACTATATCACACTCGATGTGGACTTTGGTCAGAGATATAACATTAGTCATTTTGTTTGATTTTACTTATTTAATATCATTTGATGTGATTTAATTTTCATTTAATATAAATTTGAATTAATCAAATATTCTGTTACTGAGTTTGGATTAATTTTCAGTTTTTATTATTGTAAAGTTTTAAAAAAATTATAAAAATATTTTATAATGAAAATCAAACAGAAAAACATGTTATACATTCTTTGCATAATAGTTATATTTGTAATTTTAACTTTATCTCACAAATTATATAAAATTAGTAGAAGATTATAAAGTGATATTACAGTACCTACAATAGTAAAGGTTCCTATGGAATAATTATAGGCCTTTAGTTATTGTTGATATTATACTATAGAGATCTTTCATATTTCATAGAACTATGTTGGAGTGTGTTTGGATTTTATGTATATTTGAGATAATGAACAAGAGTGGATTTAGAATGAAAATTACTGAAATAAATCATTCAAAATTTAAAATAAATAAAAATTTAAAATAAATAACATTTCTAAAATATTTAAAATTTTAAATAAATAAAAAGTTTAGGTTATTCAAAATTTTAATTAAATCAAAGTTTAAAATAAATAACATTTTCCAAATTTTAAATAAATTATTATGCTATATTTATCAAACATTTTAGTAAAAATTATCTCAAATATAACAATTTTATTTCATGTAACACTTTGTATATATAATTCATAGAAAACTTACAAGTTGAAGATGTACAAAATGAACCAATCACAGCCATCAAAATCTGCAAATGAACTAGCTTCAGTCACAAAGACTACACTAAAAACAACACATCAAGCTCACCAACAATATCACAAAAAAAATTACCAGAATAACAATTTGACCTTCTTTTACTCAATTTACAAAACCATATAAACATTGACAAATGAAAAGAAAAGTCATTGATTAGTTAAAACGAAAAAAAAAGTTATAATTGAATATTTAAGAAATGTAATCGATTAAATCTTTAAAAAGTGTACACATAATTAGTTATATATTTGCCATAAACGATTATTACTTAAAAAATCTACACATAACCAATTATATACATCACTTTGTTTTGTTGTACTTCAAAAAGAAGTAATCCTATACAAACTTCACTCTTATAAATAGTAAGATCCTCTTATAAATTTATCTAACAAAAAATAAATCTCCTTAAACAAGCAATATATTAATAAAATTTTATATTATGAAAACGTTTAGTTTTAGCCTAAACATTACAAATAACTAAAAGTTCTAACTAAAAATTATAGGGCTTTACCTCGAAGGTAGCCCTTCCAGAAATTCTCAAAGGCCCAAGATAAACTTAGGCCTAAGAGGGGGTTTGGAAATAGTTTTCAACCAGCAATAGACGCGCCTCGGTTAGAACCTCACTAGCTGCGTCATTGCCCTAAGCGCAAAGATACCTTACATTGGTGTCTGACAAGTTATTTATGACCACTTCTGTCATTCACATCAATGGTCATAGCTGATGTGGGACTTTGGTTTCCATAGGCTGACTTAGCTAACTCCCACAACAGGAATCCTTCTATCTTATTTTTTATTATTATGTTTTTGCTACTTATCCAATCGTTCAAGATATCTGAATGTTTTCTTAATATTAAATAACACTAACAAATCGGAGTTGTCCTTCATTTCAGTTACGTCTTAATTGGTTTCTGAAAGTTAGCACTTGGATCTATACACTTAGTCAACCTATAAATGTATCTATATTATTCAGAACTTAGATTAAGAGAAACTGAAAGAGATGAAGAGGTTTAAGTATATGTCAACTCATGATTGGTCTTGTCACATCTATATTGTTTAGAACATCAAATCTTGGATTAAGAAAGACTGAAAAAAATGAAGAGGTTCAAGTATATGTTAACTCATGGCTGGTCTTGTCACCAAAGATGAAGAGGTTTAAGTATATGTTAATTAATATTTTGCAGTGACATCTATTTCTAAATAGATAACCTTCTCTGCATGATGCCACAATTACAAATATTTGGTTCTCCACGAATGCATTTGCTCAAGATAAAATTAAAGCCCTCCTATCAAAATTCTAAGGATGGAAACCATTCATTGAATGGCAGGCATCCTCTCCATTCTTTGTAATAAGGTATGGCTTAAATCTACATGCACTCCACCTCCTCGTTACACATATCCAAATCCAAATGTTTTACAAAATACTACTGGACAATGACACTGAATTTGGTGGAGTTGGCTGACATTTTCTGTTTATACGCGGTTCCTGCACTCTTGAACCTGAAGATATTCCTGATGCCTAAATTCCATCGTCTTCAAAGTGATCAAGTAACTTAAAAGCACTGATTCATTCCGTCGAAGTCTTGATGGCACTTTGGATAAAAGGGAAGTTTTGCTTTCTATAATTTCTTTAAAAACAATTAAGCTTCACAATGATTTCTTTCATGCAATTAGAAATACTTCTGTCTTTCGAAATCTTTAAAATGGAAATATTGATTGTGGGATACCACAGAAGACCGGAGAGTACCAATACTATAAGTGTCTGTGTTTCTGACCAAAACTCACATCAAATGGTATTCTATGGATGTTCATTATAAATATAAAACTGAATATGTTGGAAGCAGGTACTGCTAGTGCTAGGTTCATTTACGGGAGCATGCCAGGTTCTAGATCAACGTCCTTCAGTCTGGAACAATAATCTATACAGAATCTGCTAAAATATTTACTTCTAATGAAATTAAGAAAGCAAGAAATACTTTCAATTGATAAAGCATGGCTTTGGTCTTGTTTATAAAGGTAACCGACATGATGAAAGAGATATGGCTGTGAAGATTCTCAAAGGAGATGACCAGCATGGTGACTATGAATTCTTTGCAGAATCAGATATGCTTAGCCGCCTGAATAATAGGAATTTAGTTAAATTTTGTTGCACAATATGCACGGGAAAACCGACTCGCTGATTAGTCTATAAACTTGTCCCTAATGGCACTGTAGAATCCCACTTACATGGTAAGCAAAGTCACTGAAGAGGAGAGTCATCAGTCCTTTTGAAAGCCAATTCTTAAGATTCTGGATGCTCGGATGAAAATTGCACTTGGAGCAGCTAGAAGATTAGCTTATTAGCATGAAGATTGTAATCCATGTGTCATACACAGGGACTTCAGATCCTATAACCTTTTATTTCAGTAAGTTAAGATATACAATAAAGGGAATTATAGTATTTACTAATCAAAGGGATATAGGAGTATACTAGAGTAAAGATGTTTATTTTGTAGAATAAGCATTGGCTCCTTGTGAAAGGAAACCCTTGGAGGAGAGTGTCGTCCTATTTCTTGTTCTTCTATTCTATTCAATAAAAATTACCTTTTCTTTCTCTTTTCAATTCTTTCCTAATAGAATGAGTTGCAACAGTGTTCCAGGTGAGACAGTAGACTGCTTCAACCTAGTTATCAACCTGGTTAAGAACCAAGGTATTCCTGTTGTTTGTACAGAGGGAGCACGAACTTTCATGTCACAAAGTTGTAAATTTGTGAGTGGGAGAAAACATGAGCTTGAAATGAAGTATCTCTTCATGTGACAACAAACCTCCTCCTTATACAACAGAGCTAAGAGAAAGCTAAGTAAAACTTTAACTATAACTGCAGAGCCCTACAAGAGGGCATCTTTCAAAAATAGGCGTATGCCACTTAAAAGGAACAAACACACGGTATTCTTTAGTAAAAGGCGAAAGAATAGTTCGCTATGTGTTTAATCCATGGCTCCGTAAGAAACGACTGCAGACCATTTGATATTATATAAAGATGATACATTTGTTCATACAGTATCACACTCGATGTGGACTTTGGTCAGAAATATAACCTTAGTCATTTTGTTTGACTTTACTTATCTAATATCATTTGACAGTGACTTAATTTTCATTTAATATAAATTTGAATTAAATCAAATATTCTGTTGTTTAGTTTGGATTATTTTTCAGTTTTTATTATTGTAAAGTTATAAAATATTTTATAATGAAAATCAAACAGAAAAACATATTATACATTCTTTGCATAATAGTTATATTTGTAACTTTAACTCTTTCTCACAAATTACATAAAATTAGTAGAAGATTATAAAGTGAATTTGTCCTCTTGTTACAGTAACTACAATACTAAATGTACTATCCTATCGAATAATTACAGGTCTTTGGTTCATGTTGATTAACTAAGGGGTAATTAAAGGTACATTACAATATGAAAATCTTTCATAAAACTTTAAAGTGAAATAAATAATATTCTTAAATTATTCAAAATTTTAAATAAATAAAAAACTAAAATAAATAATATTTGTAATCATTTAAAATCTTACATAAATTAAAATTTTAAATTATTTAAAATCTTACTCAAATAAAAATCTAAAATAAATAATATTCTTAAATTATTCAAAATGATGAATAAGTTATTATGTTATATTTATCAAATATTTTAGTTAAAATTATTTCAAATATAACAATTTTAATTCAGGTAAGACTATACATATATAATTAATAAAAAATTCCATGTTGAAGATGTGTGCAAGATAAATCAACCACAGTCATCAAGATATGAAAAATGAAAAATGAGCTAACCTCTACCAAGAGCATATCAAGCTCACCAAATATCACATAAAAATCACCAAGAATAATAACTTGACTTACTTTTAACCTACAAAACTATATAAACATCAACGAAAAAAAAGAAAAATCATAAATAAACAAAAATGAAAAAAAAAACCAAAATATAATTATTACTTTAAAAATTAACATATAACTGTTCTCTGAAACATATCTTCATTCTTTGTATTCACAAAGATCACTCTTCATCCAAATATTAACATTTTCTTTCTTATAAATTTATAATTTATCTGACAAAATTAAATCTCCTTAAACAAATAATACATTAATAAGTTCTAGCATTATTTGAACAAACATTACAGATAAAAAAAAAAAAAACTTCTAAGTAATAATTATAGGGCTAAAAAAAAAACTTCTAAGTAATAATTATAGGGCTTTACTCGAAAGGTGCCCTTCCAGAAATTCTCAAAGGCCTAAGATAGACTTAGGCCTAAGAGGAGGTTTGGAAATAGTTTTCAACCAGCAATAGACGTGCCTCGGTTAGAACCTCACTAGCTGCGTCATTGCCCCAAGCGCAAGGATATTTTACAATGATGTCTGACAAGTTATTTATGACCTCTTCTGTCATTCACATCAATGGTGATAGCTGATGGGGGACTTCAATTTCCATACCAGTGCCTCCCAGACCAGCATCCCTCTCTTTTTTTTTTTTTTTTTTTTTTTTTTTTTTTCTTTTTTAGTTTTTATCCCATGTCTATAGACTACTGTTCAAGATATTTGAATGTTTTTTTAATATTATATAACACTAAAATATCAGAGTTGTCCTTCACAGCAGTTAATTCTTAGTTGATTTCTGAAAGTTATCACTTGGGTATACACACTTAATCAACCTATGGCATCTCCATCAAATCTTGAATTAGGAGAGGCTGAAAAAAATGAAGAGGTTTAAGTATATGTTAATTCATGACTGGTCTTGTCACCGATAGTAAAGTATTTCATATATTTGATTATATTGTGTTGTATTATTTGTATTTATATGTGAACTGTATACTAGAGCTGTGACGAGTAGTATTTACATTTGGAAAAAATAAACCTATCTACCAACTTTTACCTAAAAAATTTGTTTATAAAGATATCTAATTTATTGCTTGGTGTCAAGTTTAAGGAGTACTTTTACAAATATGTTAATTTGAAGACAAATTCATGATACATAGTAAACAAAACAAATGTAGCAGGAGTTTGGAATACTGTTAAAATGCTGCAGTGTTCGTTTCGAGGTAGTTTTAACTTAAGAAATCATACTTTTGTCAACATACTTGAGTGGATGAGAAAGGGTGATGCAAATATACCTAAATTTATTTTTACTTCTTATTTTAGAAAGGGTGATGCAAACATACCTTAATTTATTTTTACTTCTTTCTTATGCATAAATGTCATGCACTGGATCTGATATGCATAACTGATACATTAAGTTTTTTGTTGGTTTCCTAATAAGTAAATTTGCAGGCACATGACTTTGTTAAAATATTTAGTAAATTTAGTAAAGTATTTACCTAAAAGTAATCGTGGTAACAACATATCGCTAAGGAAATTATTTATAATTAAGCAAAAGATTGCAGATTTAATATTTTAATATGGATAAAGTCACTTGGTTATGTGTGAAACTCTATATATGTATGAAAGTATGTTACAAGATTATCAACTTAATTCATTTAGTCTCATTTTATCTGTAGTCTATTAAAAATAAAATGAAAATCCTACTCACTCCTGTTAAAAAGCTGAGGTATTTTATTTACTACCAAACTTAAAAAATTTTAAAATTTTATTTTTCTAGAATATGTATTGTTTTAAAAGGCACATTTAATATTTATAATTTAATGGATGAAGATAATTGACATATAATTGAAACGTTGTTACAAGGATTCATGATTTAGAAATTTATAGGTTTCACTAATCAATTATTTTGATTATAATGAGTAGATCAATTATTTCCAATTTTTAACAATCACATTTAATTTTTGTTTAATATTTTTTTAAATTAAGAATTTAAGTATTATCGGTTGGTATAGAATAAAATAGCTTCTTAGAAAACTATATTTTAGTGAGAGATGTAAAATAATTTTAGCTTTATATATATATATATATACCTCGGAAGATGAGTGAGATGTACAAGCTTTTGCTGAAAATGACCGAAAGAAATGTAGGTCTAATTCAAAGTATTTTAATTTAGAATATTTAATATGGTTGGTAGTAAGAAGGACAATAAGAAAATTGTCAGAATATTTATCGTTGAGATGAGTAAATGATGGAGAAACCATGATCACATAGTTTAGCTAAAATTAAACCCTATATATATATATATATATATATATATATATATATATATATATATATATATTTTTAAAATATATATATTTTTTCTTCTTCTAAAGATTACATAATTATCTTCTTTATAAGATAAGAGACTTCATAAAACAAAGATTACACATGTTTATTATTATCATATTATAAAAGATAATGACAGAATGCCTTCATTTATATAAAACTTCATAAATATGTTTGTTACTGTTTCTTAATAAGAATTTTTTTATACTAAATAAGAAAATTTACATAATCTTCATAGATATACTTGCTATATGTATCTTCTGAGATTAAAGAAGGTTGAATCTCCTTCTTTAAAATACAGTGATATAAAAATAAAAACTATATAGTTACATATATAAGTGTAACTGTAATATAAGGGTTCAACATTCTTAATTAATTTGAAATAATTTATTCTTAATATAAGTGTATTTGAATACTGCCTGAAATAATTTATTCTCTAATAAATTCATATCGGTCCAGTAAACACCTTTTAATATGTTTATCCATTCTGAGTCAAAAGTTTTACCAATCATATATTGTTTTTATACAAAAAAAATAATAATTAAACACAGTTTGATACATTCAAAATATACTATGTGATTCATAGAAGGTTTGCCTAAGGAAACTTCTGCTGCTGAGAAAATTTACATTTTAGATGACTTATAAACAAGTAAAGAGTATAATAACTAATTAAATCACTTTATATATATATATATATATATATATATATATATATATATATATATATATATATATATATATATATATATATATATATATTATTGGGTATGTGGATTTTAACAAAATTATACCCGTATAACATATATGTATCCTTCAAATACAAAAATTGAAATCCTTAAATTATAAATTTTATTTAATTTTAATATTTTATATATGATATAAAATAAAAAAATATATATAAACAGGTTCCCCTCAATTTCATGTTTTAAAAATTGACTTCAAGGTTAACCCGGCCTTGAGGAGTTGCAATAACTTCTTTTTTCAGGAAATTAAAATCTAATTGATAATTTGAGAACCACTCTTCACTGACAATTAACAAATAAAATACATCAATACTACGACTAACAGTACTTTTTGTCTTCGCATTACAAACATTTTTCATTTTTGGTGAGATAATTTCATATCACACACTCATGACATCCTTAAATACCACCCACTTTCCCCAACCTGTCCCTTAGAATCTTCAGTCCCATGTACCTGTGACAAATATGAACACAATATTAGGATATAAAAGGTTAATAAAAAAAATGTACATTATAGAGTGTAATGTTTTGCATTCACATACCTGCCCATCATCATGACAGTGGCTTGAGGATTGGTTCCTGGTGATTCAGTAAATGTGGAGCCATCTACCACACGGAGTCTGTCTACACCAAGAACCTTATACTCAGAGTTCAACACTTTCCCCACATGGCACCCACCGTGGTAGTGCCAAATAGTGATCACAGAGTCTCTACAAAACTGTTGTAGCGACTTTGTGTCATTGGCATGTTTGGGAATGAGGTTGATATTAGCCTGCACACTGATGTTCAACATTTTCTCTGTGGTTTGTCTGTCACACTCAGTGTAGTTTGTGACGTGCTGTGACTGCACAACCTTTATGGCCAAGCGGATACCCTCCACGCAGCGCTTGAGATCATAAGGGTGGCTGAAATAGTTGAAGGTAACAGCAGGGTTGTCCTCCACGTTAGTGTTTATCAACCTGAGTTCACCCGTTGACCAAGGATTCGCCACTTTTGACAATATGAACCCTCCCCTGAATGCTTCAATTGGTATGTCTTTCTTGCTCTTCACAAATGCCTCAACAGCTTCTCGTGATCTTTGCTTTGGTGGAATTGTTGACAACTGACCAATCTGGTTTATCATGTTGAAAAGTATAAATCAATTCTGATGAATATTACTTACTAGTTGCTAACATTATTATTCGTAATTTTGCACCCACAGCAAGTAAATTTAGTGAATAAATTGCGTACCTCAGCTGACAAGATACCGTGGTGGCAGTGAATGCTGTCTTTGGATTGTCCAAAGCCACAACTAGTCTCAATGTAGACACCCAGATTGGTTATACCCACAGTTTCTATGAGTGAGGGTTGAACTGGTCTCTTGGAAGGAACAAAAATTGTGTTCATGGGATTATCAGCCATGCCTTTACCAACAAATTCATTTTCAAGCACTACAGGGATGTTGAATTTCTGAAGCTCTTCTTTGGGGCCAATTCCACTTAGCAGTAGCAACTGAGGAGTGCCAATTGCCCCACTAGACACAATCACCTCACTCTGCCTCCCAGTTCCCAGAAATGCCTCATGCTGCTTTCCATTTTCATCCTTGAAAATAACCCCAATAGCTTTTGGTGTTTTTCCTGCAACCATTTTCAGTCACGTGACAGTGATTTTAAGCTACTTATAAAGGCCTTGAGTTATAACTTTCAATTAGGGAACGTTTTCTTAATTGATTTTTCTAACACAAACAGAACTTTTTAGCTAAGATAATCACTAAAAAAATTGAACTCAATCTCACATTACTTCTCTAACATTAGCATTCACATGAAAGGGGATACTCTCATCAAATAGACCAATAATTTGAGTGCTAAAAATGTTTGTTACACATGCATACCTGTTGTGTCAAAAACAATCTTTTGGACAGTGGCATGGATGAGGACAGTGAGTTTGTGAGGGTTCCCAGAAGCAAGCAATTCAGCAGCAGTGTGGCGACGGCCAAATCTGTCAAAAATGGTTCCACCAACTTTGGTTCCATGCTTATGATCATAGGTGAATCCATTGAAAGGAGACACACCAGCATCTAGAAGCCCGTCTCTAACTGCTCTCTGCCAATCTGAAAAGTTTGGGCGGTGAACAACCTGCTTCTCCACCCAAGGATAAGACTCATTCACTAGCTCTGTATCCCACCCCACCTTCCTTATAAATCTGCATTTCAGTTCACAAAATCTTCAGAAAAACACATGTTTCACACTATGTACCATGTATTTTATTGTTTCAGATAATTTAACATAGGTTTCTTTAAACACGTCTTATTGTTAATTAAATATACTGAAAATTAAAAACTCACGACTATAATCATTAACTTAGAAGGAAGATTCACAAATTTGTATAAATTTTTCAAAAAAAAAAAAAAAAATAATAAATAATAAAAA
>Ga0209700_102077_pt1 | contig 41233 bp, 16 predicted proteins | sample SiratroredBW_FD_187528 | JGI IMG/M metagenome (GOLD analysis project Ga0209700, IMG submission 187528) | Root nodule microbial communities of legume samples collected from California, USA - Siratro red BW (SPAdes) (version 2) | ecosystem: Host-associated > Plants > Roots > Nodule | place: USA...
TATATATATATATATATATATATATATATATATATATATATATATATATATTCTTCTTTAATATTTTTCTTATTTTTCACCTATGCAAATTTGGTTTTGATTTATTATCCAGTTTTTAAATACTTTTTTAGTCTTTCTTATAAAAGCATATAACACATAAATTATAGATGTTCTTCAAAAAATAGGTGAACATACATATTTAAATTAATATTATTTTTAAATATGACATTTTTAGTATCGACTTAACCGATATTATATTTATTCCTTTTGAGTCAACTTATACCACTCTATGTTTAATTAATATTAAATTATTTTTTAATAATATAATATTTAATGTTGGCTTAAGTGACACTATTAGCATTTGTCTATTAAAGACACTAATTTATTAATTTTTTATTTTTTTAATGTCGATTTTTTTACGTAAACCTGACACAAATTTTCAATCAGTGTTAGCTTTATTATTTTACGTGGACTTTTGATTGTGTTTAACTATAAAATTTTTTATAATGACATTTGTTATCCTTGTTTGGATCTATATGTATATATAATTGTTGTTCTTTTGTTTTTTTCTTTTTCATGAGTAAGAAAATTCTTAAAGAATTAAAATAATAAAGTTGAATCTAACACATAAACTACATCAATGATATGTGAATATGAAGTTAGTATTTATCTCCTAACTCTTGGGTGGAATTGATTTTGGTTGTTAAGAAATTCTCTATATGTATTGATTTTAAACTATTAATGTAAATAAATTACTTTTAAAAGGATAATTAGTTAATAAATTAGAGAATATTTGTTCTGAATAAAAATATAGATACTTCCTCTTAAATTAATATCTTTGTATAACTGTAATGAGTAATTTTTTGTTATTGAAGATATTAGTTTCAAGTTTTCTTCATATTTTATTATTATTACGCTATTATATTTTTTGATATTATATATTTAAAATTAATATGTTATTATATTCCATGTGTGATGTGTCAATAATTATTTGTCTTTTTGTGAAGATTTTGAAAGTGTTGTTACACAACATTTTTAATTTGTTCTTATCATAAAAAAAATCATATATTGATTATTTGATAGGTGAGTTTTTTAGTCGTTACTTTTGAAAGCATTTATTATTTTTCATCATAAAATATTAAAGATTGAGTAATTTTTGTTATGGTAGTGTTAATGTAACGTTATCCATATTATAAAACTTTTCATAACCTTATAAAATATTATAAATTATATTACTAAAAATGATTAGGTAATAATGAGACCTGAACCAAACTTATATAAGGAGATTAACACTACTGTCAACTCAAAATCTTAAGACAATGAGTTTGTGTATCATTTTTTTATATCTTATTTAACTTTTTTATTTCTATTTAATATAAAATTTAAATTAATACTTTATTTTTTTTTTATTAAAATCTTTCTCAATGTTAAGGAGAAAAACTTGAGAATTTACATATCAAGATTCAACCTGAAGAATATAAAAATGTTAATATACCCAAATCTTTACAACTTGTGATTAATATCTTTAAAACCAATGACATTGATTTATAAATAAGAAAGTTAAAACATAAAATTTTAGATTACCATATAGTTATTATTGTTGTTGTGGTTAAGTAAATATGTTACAATCAAAGAAAAAGAAATGTAAAATATTATATTGCAGAATGAAAACATATACAAAGAATAAGTGTTTTAAGATATATTTAAAAAAAGTTTTTAAATATTGAAAAAATCATTCTAAATCAATTTTAGTTACAACTTTTTACACTATTATTCTTTAAATCATTTCCATTTTACTTTATATTAAAATTTGTTTTTAATTTTTTTTTATTGTGTGACAAAATAAGTGAGACGTGCATATTTAAAAAGAGTTTTTAAATAGAAAATTATTCTAAATTAGTTTTACTTACAAATTTTTTCACTTTATTAGTTTTTAAATGATTTCCATTTTATCTTATATTAAAATTTGATTTTAATTTTTGTTGTTGTGTGAATTATATATGTTGCAAAAAAAACATTCACATGGCATGGTAAAGAGAATTCAAGAACTTAATGCCTATGGCCGTTTTTGCTCTTTGTACTCATATCATCAATATAAAAAATAATTGTTAGATATAAATTTAAAATATCACTATAAAAGTCAATAAATTTATAATATATATAATTAAATATGAACAAAAAAATATAGTATTTATGTTTATAATATATTATATTCACACAAATATTTAAATCATTCACATTTTTGGAAGTGTTGTTCTCAAAACACACCACAGTTCAGATTTTTTTTTATTAACAATATATATCTTTTACGAAAATTAACATGTTGGAACAAAATTATTCTGCACTATAAATCAGATATTAAACTATGTAAAACAAATTTAACAATTACACAGACTTATATTTGAATAAAAATATATAGATTTAAATAAGTTTTAATTTTATAAAATATGATTTTTTTTGTTCTTATTAAAAAATGATTTTTTTAAGTCTCCCTCCATAATTTAGTTTCTTTAAGTATAACATTTATCATCATCAAAAGTGCAAAGTAAGCAAAAGAATGGCATCTTAAGAAAATTTCAAGTCAATAAATGAAATTAGTATCAACTGAAATTAAAAAAAAAAACTAGGATTAAAATAAAAAATACATTTATAATAATTCTAAAAACTAACATATTTTAAAGAATTAAAATAAAAAGAGACATATTCAGTGATATAAAAAAGAATAACATTTTTTATAGGAATAACACAAATTATAATACTTACAAACAGTAACATGACATAAAATGACATAAGTAAGTGTATCTTTCTTTCTTCTTGTTGGGGTGTAACGATGTTACCGTTTCTTTGTTACTTTGTAGGTTTTATTCTGGTTATGGTGGATAGAGAAAGAAAAGGGAACTAAAAAAGGGTTTGGCCATGGAAGAAGATATTGCTCATTTGTTTGCTTGCATTGAAAGGGAACAAGGTAAAAGGTATGAATTAGGAAAACCAGTTGTCTTATTTATGTGTCCTCTTTTTTCATGCATTTGATATCATTATAATTAAGTTTGGTGAGACACACCTTTCATATTTACATTGTGCTCATTTACAAATCAATGAATTTAAGTTTGATGTATTTTGGATTAGACTAAATTAAGTAATTAGGTTACTATTAGATTCATAGGTTTGATCCCCAGACCAACCTATACAAAACTTTCCTTTAGACGCATTTTTCTTGCACCTCCATAATATTATCATGCACCTCCCTACCAAATACCAAACACAAAAAGACAAAAATGTCTCTAGAAGAAAATTTGCCATCCACCTCATCCCTTCAATTGGAATGCTTACTTTTTTGGTTTTTGACTTTTCGATTTGTTCATCTGAAATTAGATTTTTTTTTTAGATTAGTTTAATTTAGAAGGATTTTTTTTTTAATTAGTCCAATTCAGAATCTTTCCACCTCATCCACTGACTTGTGGACTAATCCAACCCGGACTGGTATTTAGGCTTTGGATGTCTTCTTCCTGCACCTCCATAGACTTAGGTAAATAACTATTATATTATTGATAAAAAATTAAATAAACCCTGCATTCTTTAACTTTTATTTTTATTTTTATTATACAATTCAAAATTAAAAAACTGTGTTTTGTATTATATAATCCGAAATAAAAAAATTGTATCATGAATTGTATAATAAAAAATATAAAAAAATATACTACGAGATTTGAAATGCAAAAATTATATTTTGAATTATACAATTCGAATTTTTTTTAAAAGAATATTATAGACCAGATTTTATAATTTAAGATAAAAAAATATATTTTAAATTGTATAATAAAAAAAATATTTTCAAAACTTTTAAAGAGTATGGGGTGTAAGAAGAATTCATAAAGGTGCAGGAAGAATGTGTCTTGTTTTTTACTTTCACACTGGTCCAATTCAAAATAGTATTTTTTTTATTTACTTTCAGACTTCTGCTTTGTTTTTTATTTTCTTTTGGATTAATCCAATCCCGAATTGAAAAATGATAGTTTAATCGGGAATATAAAATACCCTCGTGAGCTTTTTTCTTTTATTTGAATAAAGTCCTTTTCAGTCTATTAACAAGGGTTATTTTGAATATTTTATAAGGTACGAGGCACAAATGCGTCCTTTCCTTATTTTTTTTTTCTCCAAATAATCTTAATCACCAACTTAAAGAACCCTATGGGCACCCCCTTATTACTATTCAAAATTTTCTAAAAAATATGAGTAAAAACTTCTTGCACCCCATTAAATCTGACACACACCTTATCACATACAGGAAAAATATAAGAATACCTTTATTTTTAACTTTTGAAAAATGTTTTTTAAAAGATTTCTGGAAAATATTTTTTAAATATAAAATTTACATTCCAGAAAATACTTTTCGGACCATTTTCAAAATGCAAAATTTATATTCTGAAAAATATTTTTTGCAATCCTTTTAGAAAGTATTTTTTGAATATAAAATTATATATTTAAAAAAAGTTTTTCGAAAAGTATATTTTTGGAACTTATTTTATGAAATGTCTAATATTTTTTAAAAATATTTTTTTAAATTTTAATTAAATAACCTTAATAGTATTATATATATTTTATATTACACACAGATAACATTAAGTACAACAACAATATTTTTTCTTAAGTTATTTTCTGCTACTTTTATCTTAATGTATTTGATTAAATAATAAACTGTGGCATATTATGTATAAAGTTTATTTAAATCAATTTTTAGTTTTATAGCTTTCTATTGTGCAATTTTAGTTTCTCGAAAAATTTAATGATATGTTTGATTTTTTGAGTTTTCAAAATTAAATAATTTTATATGACATAAGATATCATTCCATGGTTAATAAAAAATAATTTATTTTACATTTTAACAATGTTAAAGCTTATTAGTAATAGTTATTATTAATATTGTACATATATAAAGTAATTAACTCTGTTATCATTTACCAACATAACATCATTTTCTGGTAGAAATTAAAAACTTATTAGTCATGCATAAAATTGCTTAATTTCAAAAAATAGAAAAAAAAAATTTATAATTAAATTTTTATAGGGATAAGAACTGCACATTCATCCAATTATAGGATCAAAATATATTTAACTTTATTAATTTTACACACACACACACGTACATACATATATATATTTATATATATATATATATATATATATAAATATATATATATATATATATATATATTAATTACATGAATTGCATTAAATGTAACGCAGAATGCTTTTTCAAATCCAACTTACTATCTTAATATACATTTCATACATATAATCCATTGCTATAAATATTATACTATCTCAACATAATTATTTTTCTTGTTTTAAAACCTGTTTTATGAACTAATTTTTTAAAAAAATTAATTTAATAACAAAACTATCTCATATTATGTAAAAAAAATTATTTATTTACATAATTGTAAGAATAAAAATTAATAATATTAACCGTTATATTAACATTGCTTCTTAAGAATATATATAATTATTAACAATAGATGCATATTTAGATAAATAATGAGGTAATCAAAAGCAGAAAGATCACACTTAGGCGGTTTTTAATTGGTTGAAAAATACTCATAAATATAATTTTTGTATAACAAAGAATAATTAATTAAATTAATGAAATTGAAAATCAGCATTTGGAATTGGAATTTGAAACAATCTGGGTGGTGGTTCTGAGAGGGACCAGTCAAAAGTACAAGCAGAAAGCAGAAAGCAGAGAGAAGAGAGATTCTTTCTCTGGTTCTCTCTTCCATTCTTGAACTTCACATTCTGCACCTTCATTCACTCAGTGCTCATGTTTCAACAACCCACTCCCACTTCTTCCAAAAGGGTTAGTCTCCTATGCATTCTTCACCAATTTTTCTTTTTCCTGTTCATGTAAAATAAACTGCTCTTTGTGTCAACACACATCCTAGTTTTCTGTTTCTTTTTCTTAAATTAACTGTTTGGGTTATCCACTACATGTCGCGTGCTTTCAAAATTCAACCCCGATGTTTAGAAGAGGGTTTAGAGGATTATGGACCGGACAATTTTGTTCGGAAGTGCCGATTGAAGTCACGATCAATCGCTTCTTATTTAATTTTAGGTTTTTATGGTAATGATTATAACTAAAAGTGTTCTTCGCCGGTAAGGTAGAATTAAACGTCTGACACACCTGTTACCTGCATTTTTTGACACTTACATTGATGTTGCATGTTGCATGTTGCTCTGATGATGACTCAATATGAAGTATAGAATTGAAAACAAGAAGAAATGGTTGTTTCAAATAATTTTGGTTGGATGCCCTACATTTGTTCCGAAAGTATTGTCTCTTACTTGCATTGCTATCTTCTTGTATGTCCAACTGGGGAAAGGATAAAATTGAGTTAGAAAGTTATGAGAAGCATGGTTGGTGGTGATGATTTTGCAACAAAGAAGATAGAATAGTAAGACTCCTCCAATGCATGTTTATGCAGTGATGTTTAGGTTTAGTTTAGGTCTGTTTTGCCTTTACTGGAATCCTTCAAATTAGATGCAAAAGCCATAATGGATGATTCCCCCAAGGATACATTGCAATTTCCTTGATTTGCTGCTTTTTATTGTGTGCAAGCATTATCTGTCTGTATTGATTTTATGAATGTCAGATACCTTCGTTTATGTAGCTTTCTGGTCGTACAAATTCACTATCCATCCAAGGGTCTTCTTCAGCAATAACGCAAGTGGATTTGAATGAAGGCACTGTCGATTCAAAGGAAATGCAAAACGGAGAAATTCTACAAGTACAATCCATCATGCGACAGTCCCAGGTTGCTTTTGCTGTTTTTATGAACAGAGAGGATTACTCTTTTCCTCTACTAATTGCATGTTAATGAAATAGTTTCATTGCAATTCTGTGTGTGCACAAGTTTTTTTATCCAACTTTATGCCACAGATGCATTGTTTTGTTATGTTCTGGGTTTCAATTACCGCATTCCTATATTATACATGCAGAAACTAGAAGATGACCTACGCATGTTAGGGACACAAATTAAGGAGTACGAGAACAACATAAAGCAATTGCACTGTGAAAAAAGCAAAGTAGACGACTCCATTCTTCATTTGCAAGGTACAGTTGATGTTCATTTTAAGGGTTCTTTGGGGTCAATATAATTTTAGATTCTTTTTATAATTTTCATTATGTTTTTAATTAAGTAGTTGAATAGTCACATGGGAAGATAAAAAAACCTGTGAAATCATTCATGTTCTCATGGTGGAAAATAATGATGTATATAATGGGAAATAAAGACAACACTAGTGGGGGTTAATTACTTGTGAGTATTACAGGTTACATAGTGAGGACTAACGTAGAATTTAGAGGGTCTTGGTCTATAAAAGGTTGTACTCTAATGGAGATAGTTGAATTTTGGAAAGAAAATTGAGTCTTCTCTTTATGAGAACTTTATGGAGTTCTGAGGGATATTGATATTCAGGGAGATGAGATTTCTCACGTACTAATGCTAAAGTTACTCCTCAATTCAATGCATGTCACAAATTGTTTATTGATTGATGAGTATGGAAAGAGACAGGGCTATAATTGTGATGAGAGAAAGAGAGATGGAGAAAAAGAAAAACAGAGAGCTAGTAGAAAAGAAAATTAAAGAAGAAAAAGAAATTAAAGGGAAGGAGTTGAGAGAAAAAGAAATTAAAGAGAATGAGTTGAGAGAAAAAGAAAGAGAAAAGGAGAAATAAATAAAAAAGATGTGATCAACAAAGAGGAAGGAAAAAATAATTATAAAGATGTCTTTTATGATTGTGCAGATGTTGTTGTTTCCTCTCTTCAACAATGTGAGGAAGAGCTTTTCATAAGAAGTCTCAACAACACGTCATTTGGTATCAATCAATTAGTAGTGTTTGCAGGGATTCTAAGCGTACTCATCACGTTCAAGGATTCTAAGCTTACTCGTCAAATTCAAGGATGAAAGTATTTGAAGAAAGAGGGAATGATATGAAGGGTCAATATAATTTTAGATTTTTTTTTATAATTTTTATTATGTTTTTAATTAAGTAGTTCAATGGTCAAATAGGATACTTATAAAGAAAATATTTGTGATTCTGTTCTGTAAGGTGCATTAACTCAACCAATGTTGTAATCTTTTATATGGTTGCGTGCGCATTCCATTGACAAAAATGTACAATGTCAGTTCAGTTATATTGTTGCTGGTTAGTGGTGCACTTGTTTTATCTGTTTATTTAAACATTGGTACTTTTGTTTATAAATGGAGCTGTGTTAATGCTAGTCATATTACATTACAGCTTACAATTTGTATTGACTGAAAATTTAGGTGCATATACCTAAAGCAGTCATTTTCTATTTAGGATGTAATAAACTTTCAAGTATCATTTTATGTTTTTTGTTTTTGTATTCTTAGTTAGTATTGGGAAATCAGAGTCTTCAAGTAAGGCCACAGCTGATGATATGGACAATCCCTCCTCTCCAAATGCTGAGGAAGTAGAGAAACAAATATTGCGACATGAAAAATCTGCTGCTGGTATCTTGTGCCAGCTCAAGATTCGTCATGGAGCGCAGGCTTCTCAACTTACAACAACAAAGGATGTTGTGGGTATTGTTGCTACATTGGGCAAAGTTGAGGATGACAATCTTAGCAGGTACATTTGGCAAAGATATTTTCTTTCTGGCTTGTGAAGGTTTGCTCGTATATCAAACTTGTAATAATTTTTTTTCCTAAGTCTCAAGTGTTATCTTTAAATAGGATGAAAAATAATGTATTTCTCATCATTTGCTAATTTGTATGAAGATCTGCATTTTAGCGGAGTCGAATGATGTTGTGTGATCCATATAGACAACCTTTCCTAATGAGAAAGCTCAAGCTGTTGTATTTGCTTATCTATGAATATGTAAGCACACGCGGTAGTTTCACTGTACTTATTTGGTTGCAGACTTTTCACAGAGTATTTGGGACTGGAGACTATGCTGGCAATTGTTTGTAAAACTTATGAAGGGGTTAAAGCTCTTGAAATGTATGATAAGGAAGGCTGCATAAACAAAAGTTATGGACTTCATGGGCTAGGTGCCTCTATTGGAAGGGCTCTGGATGGTCGATTTCTAGTGATATGCCTTGAATCTCTGAGGCATGACTTCCAAGAGTCGTGTTCATGTCTTTAATTTGTTGTTTTGGATAATTTTTATTTTTTATTTTTAACTTTTTTCATTTTGTATGTTTTAGGCCTTATGCTGGTAAACATGTGGTTGATGATGCGCAACGGAAGCTGGATATTTTAAAGCCAAGATTGCCTAATGGGGAGTGTCCAGCTGGATTTCTTGGCTTTGCAGTTAATATGATTAATGTAGACAGCTCAAACCTATTTTGTGTGACTCCCGATGGTTATGGTCTCAGAGAAACTCTGTTTTATAATCTCTTTTCTCGTCTACAAGTATATAAGACTAGGGCTGAAATGATACAAGCACTTCCATGCATAAGTGAAGGAGCTCTTTCTTTGGATGGAGGAATAATTAAGAGTTGTGGTGTATTTACCTTGGGCAATAGGTAACATGACGTGTAATCTCTCTCTCTCTTTTGTCTTTTGAGAATTATGTGGCAGGTAGAAAACAGAAGATTATGACAGGAGGATAATCTTTCTTGCAACTGTATCCCACCGAAAACTTTTCAATTTCTATAGTATAGGTGGTTCAGCTGGATTAACTGTAGTATAATCCTATCCATAATGAGGTCCAACAATGTCAATTATCTCTACCTTTTTCTGTAATTTGTATAGAAACTCATGATATGAATTATGCAAGTCTTGATATGTTGCTATACAAATTGGAACCTCAACAGTATGGTCATTGAACCTGTGAATTTAAGGTTTTGTAGGTTCTTGAGTTGGTACATTTTTTTGTGTTCACTGATAAAGAACTGTTTTCTGTTTCCAGAACCTTTTTTTCTTAATAAAGTAAGATTCATTTTGAACTGCTGTTTGGTGTAATCTGTTTTCAAAAGCGTACAATCATTAAATACGTGAATTCAACAAATCTGGGGAATTTGCAGGGAACATATTGATGTAAGATTCCCCCGACCAGAAAGATCAATGGAGCTTGATAACCATCACGGTGAAATTGCCAGACAGTTGGAGGAAGTCAAATGGAAGAAAGAAAAGATTCTGGAGGAATTAAAAAGGGAGCAGACGTTGTTGGACATGACGAGGCTCAATTTCAACAAAAAGAAGGGTGAATATCTTAAGTTTTTGGCGCAAAGTTCCTCAAATGCAACTCAGGTAATCTATCTGGAAATTGGATGTTTAATCATAGGTGATTTATTCGTATGTTATTTTGAGCTCACGCAACTCATTTTGATTGTGTTAGAACGGTTCAAGTTATTTCTACTAAGGCTATGTTTTCATAGTTTTTAGTAAACAGACTTTTTTAAGTATTCTATAGGCTTGTTTTACATGCTACTTCGTGTTTTTCGAAACTTCAGGTTCTAGCCTTTTGTATTTTATGCCCTTTTCATTATTTCACAAAATAGGATTTGCCCCCCTTTTACATCGTTATTTTACCATTGAAATATTATTTATTATTTTATTTTAACATTATACTTCAATATGTTTTAACTATTACATTAATCAACATAAAGAAAGTATGACCTTTACTTAAGTGTATGTTAAAATCAATTTTATGTTAAATTTGGTTTTGAATTTTAAGATATAAATAGCATTAGTAGTAATATATAATATGAAAAATTATAACAATTAAAACTGAAAGATGTAATTAAAATAATTTTTCTACAAATAAAAAATTACAAGAGTTTAAAGTTAACCAATAAATAAAATTATAATTACCTAAAGATATATAGTTTAGCAATGAAATAAAGTTAAAATTTATATTAAACATCATATAATAAGCATGCTTACATTTGTCATTTTATATTTACTAGTGACTTTAAGAAATAATTTTACAAAACACTTATAATTAGTAAGGTAATTTAACTGTTTTCAGCTCCTAGCTTTCGATTACTTTTTAGTGGAGAGTTATATTCTAAAATACTATCAAATCAGCAGTGGTTGTTGACTAGTGACCATTAATTTCAACAAAAAGGAGTCTCTTTCTAAATACTGATGCATGCATATGCTAAATTATGTACTTGCAACCTTACTAAATTTCAAGTTCACATAGCGGTCTCAGTTGATTGGAGCTTTCCATATCTGACTTTAAATTGTAATCTTGAACTGTGACATAACTCACCGTTGTAATGTTTCTTTAATGAATGGTACCATCAGGCTCAAACTGCTTCTGACAGATTCGTTAGTAGATGATTGAATTAAGGCTGACAGCATACAACAAGGAGAAGAGCCTGTGGCTGGCAACTTGTTTTGTTCTTGATCTTGTACCTTCATCCATTTTGTAATCTGGCTCTGCAAGGAGAGTTCCCATTTTGGTTTCTTAAATTGGAAGATAAAAATTTTGGAGAGTAAAACAAGCACATTGATTTTTGAAGCTGGACACCGTTAAGGCTTTATTTTTCTTCAAGTTTTCTTGTAAAGAAAATTCAGATTAGCCTCCACGACACTGCTGTCAGATTTGCCTGGTTACCTTTCAAGACCAAACATACTTGTTAGGACAATCTCTTTCTTGGTTCCTTGTATACTCCTGTGTTGAGTTTTGATTAGAGGATGTGAACATTATACATCTCCCCTTTTAGTTAAAAAAAAAATCATTTAACTGTAGCTCTTCGTTTTCTATTCTTTTTCTGCAGTTTCTGGAGGATTGGAGAACCTCCTCAATTCCCCTTTGTGTCTCCTCGCCGTGGAATCGGTTGATTCTTTAACAATGTCTGAATCATTTACAGTGGGGTAAAATGATTTTCGTGGAAAATTTAGATTGACTAAAATGTTTTGATAAAAATGGATGGGTTTTATTTGCCAAAACGAGAGCAAAATTATGTATGATTGAATATATTTTCAGTCGTCACGTTTGGTTCAGTTAGGTACTTGATTTGGTCATTGGATTTGGATTAGAGGTTGTGTCACGTATAATCCAATAATTCATCCTGCATCAGTGGTCCAAAGGAGGGAATGTAAAGAGTTCTTTGTTTAGTTTGGTATTAAGAGAAGAAAAAAAGGAGAGATGTAAACTTGTTTGATCAGAAAGGAGATCGAAGGGAAAATATAAACAAAATGTCCATTATATAATAAGCATATAAAATATAACAGTAATACATTATTTTGTCATCGAAAATTCCTACCTACAAAGGAGATAAAAAGTTGCATTTTCTTTTTCCAATTAATTCAGCCTACATTCCAATGCCACCTCTCGATATTGGTTGGACTTGGGTGCCTCCTCAAAAAGGTCTGAACACTTTTTGTAAAAGGAATTACAATAGGTTCTGAAAAAGGATAGAACAACACAGTGAGAGAAAAGAGAGGGTGCATCATCAAACCTTCTCCTCGACTTATTTTCGTTCCTCAAACGTCCAAACCTCCACTGTTCATGGAGTTGCTTACTTTCCTCAGAACATGACATGTAACGATTCAAAATGTTCATGCACTTAAAAAATTTTCAAAATATTAATAATATTTTTGTTATTTTATATATTAAATAATTTTTTTTCATATTTATATAAACATCTTTTTTATATTTTTTTAACAATAATAAAAATGATGTTGGATATTGTTAAGATATTTATAATAATTTAAAAAATTCAGTTTAAAATATTATTTTCAAATATTTAGTTTTATGATAATTAATTCAATGTTGTTTAAAAAAATATAGATATTTCTTAATATTTATTAAATTTTTTTATTATTTATCAAGAAAGTTTGTTAGTATTTATAAGAAAAATTAACAACTTTTTACTTGATTGTATTTATATGTGTATGTGACTCCCTGTGAGAGAAAAAAATCATAAAATAAATAAATTCTAAAATAAAAATAATGAAAAAATTATTAGTATATTGAAAATTTATTAAGTGTATTGAAAATTTATTAAGTACAGGAAAATATAAACGCAACTGCCTCACTTGTAATTACTGCACTAAATATGGCAATTTGCAACCGGTTAAACAATAAAAGTACCCCATGCTAAATAAAATAGTATTAAGGTACATCTATTATGATTTCCAATGCATTATGTGAATTTCAATAAAAAATATATTTTAAATTTTTTAATCAGTGTTCTAAAAGAACCAATTAGCAGGACCCAGTTGTTTAAATCATATAATGGCTAACATATTAGTAATTTTATAATTTTAAAATGTAAACCTACCATGAGAGTTATAGGCGATATAAACATTTTAATAATTAATCTTAATTTTGGTTTTGTTTAATATTGTAAGATATAGTTTTTATTTGGATTAAGTGTACCAACATTCATTCCTAACAAAAAAAAAAAAAACTAATTATTTAAAACGCTCGAAGATGAGAAAAATCTTTGAAAATGAGAAGATATTTAAAAGAAACTGATTTTATTTTATTTTTGTTAAAAAATTAGAGTCCATGAGACGTATCTTACTCTATTTCGTCAACTGTTACGGTTCTTCTGACTTCACTTTCTCGAAGTGTAGTGTTGTGGGTTGAAAGGAATAAGATTTTGGAGGAGTTCGATAGAGTGGTGTGGCGTGGCGTTATACTCACAACAACATCATCAAAATTATCAAATCAGTTTCCGGCAACCTCAATTCTGCTAATTCCACACTCAATGTCTTATTCTCTCTCTTCCATTCTTCCTACACCCCAAAAATCTTAACTTTCCAATTCAATCTCACTCACCAAACGCAAACCATGCTCGCGTTTCGATCCAAGTCTTGCAGGGAAACAGCCACCCTCGCACTCCTCCACTTCAACCACTTGCTTTTCAACTTCACACGCGCCGGGAACTCTCGCTGCCCTCCACGCGCCACCTTCGGGGTTTCCAGACGCTACAGCGTTGTTGCCTCGTTGGGGGACCCGCCCGAGGTCTGGTCCGGCGGCGGGATTGTCGTTCGTCCCGGGAATTCGAACTTTGAAGTCGCTGGCGGCGCCCCCAACTCCGGCGATTCGAAAGAAGGGTGTTGGGGGGGCTCCAATTTGGGGACCAATTTCCCAACGCCGAAGGAGATTTGCAAGGGACTCGACAAGTTCGTTATTGGGCAGGAGAGGGCCAAGAAGGTGTTTGTTTGTCACTCTTTTTTGACACTTTTTTTTCCTCTGGGAGTTTTAATGTTGTTCTTATTTGTGCTTCGATCGTATTTTTCAGGTTCTTTCTGTGGCGGTTTATAATCACTATAAGAGGATATTTAATGAGTCTTCTTTACCCAAATGGTTAGTGTTATTATTCTTAACTGAACTTTACGCTTTTTTTTTTTTTAATTATGTTGATTGACCGTATGCATGTGTACATTGATTTTTACATGTTCTTACTATTTGGATTGTTAGGCCTGCAGGAGATTCGGATGATAATGTGAAGGCTGATGCTGTTGAAGATGATAGAGTTGAACTTGAGAAAAGCAATATCCTTCTAATGGGGCCAACAGGATCAGGTAAATCAGTTTTTTCCTTCTGTTTCAGTGTTTAAGTGTTTATATTCCTCTAGTTTTGTATAAATTATAGTGTATGATATGATTTTTGTTGCTTCCGTTTTGGAATAACAAATTGTTTGAGTGAGTGGAGAATAGACGATTCTTAGCTAATATATTACCTTTTTGTGCTGAGCCCTTTGGGTGTATAGCTATATAAGATTTTGAATAATTGAGGTAGGGGTGGTGGGCTAGTTTCGGACCTTTTGTTTTTTATATCTTTGTTTCTGTGAACATTTCATTCATGCCTTGTTACTCCTGGTTACTAGTGTAACTTGTTTTTCTTTGATGCTCTTTCAAGGACAGGGAAAACATTACTTGCCAAAACTTTGGCTCGGTTTGTAAATGTTCCCTTTGTTATGGTAGATGCAACTGCACTCACTCAGGCAAGTTTGTGTGTTTTATTCTTGTTTTCTGAATTTTTGTCCAGTAAAATAAAATAAAAGTAGCAGGGTCGGGACGGGGGAAAGAAATTGTTTATGTTTGGAGGCTTATTCTTTTCAAAGACTTGTTAAGCTCCCCTATAAGTTCTGACTTTTCAGCATAAAAGACACATTTTATAATCCTGCAATCTAATGTTCTCATAAGGTGTAGATAATTTATGCAAGTTCTGATCATAGAGAAATTGAGATATATATCCAAAACATTTCCATTTATCAAATTCAATTTGCCCTGAAGGTACTTTGGGAATAATATTTTTTCCTTTTCTACCGTGATTATTATTCTTGTGTTTATTATGTCTTGTTCCATTTATTACAAACATCTTCATCCTATTTTTTTTTTTTTTTCTATGGAAGCAACATGTTTATCTTACGTGTCTAACCCAATGTCACCTCTGAACAGGCAGGTTATGTTGGAGAGGATGTGGAATCCATATTATACAAGCTCCTCATGGTAAAATACTCTGGTGAATGATGACTGTTTTTAATACGAAGAAGTAATTTGGGGATGTTTTGATAGATTGAACAAGACCAATGATTCTATGTGCAATCTTTGAGGGATTAATTTGGTATTTGGAAAACAATGTAAATTTATAAAATTCATTTTTTCCTTGCCTTTTAATATTTCAAAGCCTTATCCATGAGATATCAAATGTAAACTGGAGTTAAAGTGTTTGATGTATAATCATAGCTTTGGTAGGTCATTACAAGGTTTCAGTTCTTATTTTTTTTTACGTATATCTCGAGATATTGTGATTACTGCTGGCCCAACGAGTTTTTGCATATCATATTTGTTGTCGTGCACACTTTCTGTTAATGGGAATTATTTTCTTCTATCTTTAACTCCCTTCTGTTTTTGTTGTAGTACCGTTTTCTCCATGGTTTATTAATCTCTAAAATTTTTTATTGCTTATTTTGTCAAATAGAGTGGTTGCAATTTGATGAAAGTGTCATAAATGAACATAGTGTCACAAACTGAACTGTACTCTGAATCAACATTGCCTGAATTTATTTGCAGGTTGCAGATTATAATGTTGCAGCTGCTCAGCAAGGCATTATTTACATCGATGAAGTTGATAAGATTACCAAAAAGGTTCCTCCCTTGTTTTCACTTTTCCCTCCATCTGCCAAATTTCAAAACCAAGTGTTTATCTGCTGTTTTCTACATCTATCTACTCTTTACATTTCAGGCGGAGAGCCTTAATATCAGCAGGGATGTTTCTGGTGAAGGTGTTCAGCAGGCATTACTAAAGATGCTTGAGGGAACGGTTAGTTCTTTTCATGTGATCAACATTGAAAGCTAATGGATAGTTAACAAAGCTGTTTTTCTTTTTTAATTTTGTATTTTAGCAACTTATTTATATTGATCTTGTTGCATTCTTCCCAATCAAGGTTGTCAATGTTCCTGAGAAGGGAGCCCGAAAGCATCCCAGAGGTGACAATATTCAGGTATGTGTGTATTAGTATTTTCTGCTTTACTGTTTTAGGTATTTATATGCTTGTTGGGACTTATCAGATATATTGAAGTTGCTGGTACAAGGGCGCAGTGATATTTCAATATTTAAGAGTGTTCTTTGTTCTAAACCTTTGAGAGAGCTTAACTGATCTCTCTTGTTCTTTTTCTCTCTTCATTCTCCAGTTTGTTCACGTGTTTGTGTATATATGCACTTTGGCTTGGCTGAATTTACTTTCTGGTATCCTTTTAAATTACTTAAGAGGTTTCTGTAGTCTTCATTTTATTTATATAACTGTTGAGCCATCTGTGTGTCTTCACAGATTGACACAAAGAATATACTTTTCATTTGTGGAGGAGCCTTCGTTGACTTAGAGAAAACAATCTCAGAAAGGTTCACATATCCTGAAAATTTAATAGTAATGACATTGATAATATGGAGTGTCAAGTGTTTCTGTATCTAATTAGTAACTTTTGCTTCCCCTTCAGGCGTCACGATTCTTCTATTGGATTTGGGGCACCTATACGTGCAAACATGAGGACTGGTAAAGTCACAGAAGCTGCTGTTGCATCATCCTTGTTAGAAACTGTAAGTTTCGTGAGGCAGATTTTTTAAGAATAACGGTTTTTACTAATCCAACTAGATTCAACTTGGATCTTTACCTTTTTCAAATTATTTTTTTGCAGGTTGAAAGTAGTGATCTTATTGCTTATGGTTTAATACCTGAATTTGTTGGGCGGTTTCCTATCCTTGTCAGTTTGTCGGCTTTAACTGAAAATCAACTCATTCAGGTAGTCTTTATGTGTGCAACAATTCAACTTGTTTGCTCAGAAAAATTGTACCTGTAATGCTTTTCTGATTTGGCTGTGATCACGACTGAATGATGTATCATGTAGTAGATTATATATCTTTTGATTGATTAAATAATTGGATGGGAAATGGTTAGAAGATCAGAAGGACTGGCATTCTCACCAACAAAAAGCATAGACTGATATGACATTGTTTTGACCTTTTTCTTTTTCTTCATAAGTCAAGTAAATTGTGTGGTATACTTTAATTGCTTTTTTTAAACCTTACAAGGCCATTTTTCTTTCTACCTAAGGCCATTAATGATTTTATCTTTCTATAGGTCCTCACAGAACCAAAGAATGCTCTAGGTAAGCAATACAAGAAGATGTTCCAAATGAATGGGGTAAGTTTTTACCAACGTCCTTCTATTCCCTTGTATATTTTATAGATAACACGTTTCGTTTCCAATGGTTTAAGTATGAGAAGATACCATGGTTGGCCTGATATATTGGCACAAAACTGTAGTGTATGAGGTTTATGGGTCTTTCCACTCAACCTCATCTTACAAGCTGAATTTGTGAGGTTGAGTTAGTTTAAAGTCTTATTTCTAAGAATTATGACTAAATTATAGTGTATGAGTTGGTGTAAACTTCATTTACAAGTTGAATTTTTGAGTTTGAATTAGGCTTAAAATCATATTTCTAAGAATTACTATTGTCATCATTGTCGCTATTATCATCACTTTCACCATCATTATTGTTATCATCTTGTTATTATTACCGTCATTGTCATCACCATTACTATTACCATTATGATCATTACTAATAAGTATATTAATATTTGGTCCTTATCTCTACTGGATTTTGAATGACTATCATAGGCTTTGTTGGCATGGAAAAGACTGTTTTGACAAAAAAATTTATGTTACTTCAGGTAAAGCTACATTTTACCGAAAGCGCTCTAAGATCAATTGCCAGAAAAGCAATATCTAAAAATACCGGTGCTCGGGGATTACGATCAATCTTAGAGAATGTGTTGGTAGATGCTATGTATGAGGTATGCCATAACTTTTCTTTTGGACAAGTAATTTGTTTGCGGTGTGTGACATGGAGTGCAGCTGTTCACAATCTTCAAGCATTGGGTTTACTACATGCATGTTAACCTCTAGTGCTACCATTACTACTACTGTTATTATTTTGAAGAATATAGACACAATAGATTAGTTTTGAAACTTAAAACAACTACCTACTTTCCATGATTTGTAATTTTTTTTTCTGTTGGTGACAGTAATCAATCTAAAATTTCCTTTACGTTCACCCTTGTATTCAATTTGTGAAAAAGCAGTGGACTAATTGCATCCTCCATTTTATATCATTAATTACTATGTAATGGTCATTTGGTCAGCTTGTGGTGGTCCTTAAATATCTTGTCATACTCAATGATGTCACTGAAATTCGTTCACTGAAATGTTTTTGATTAATCCTCCCCTACTCCCAAGTCTTCCTTTTAACGAAAGACAACTAATAATTGAGCTTCTGTTCATTAAAAAATGGGCATATTGGATTGTACTTCGTCATGAAAATGTGTAGACTTTTTAGCTTGCTTATTTAACCTTTTGTGCAGATTCCTGATGTTAGAACAGGCGATGCGGTTATTGATGCTGTTGTGGTAGATGAAGAGGCCGTTGGAAGTGTGGGGTGTAGTGGGAGAGGGGCTAAAATCCTTTATGGTCAGGGTGCTTTGGATCGTTATCTCAAGGAGCAGAAAAATGATTCAGAGGTATGCATAATTTGTAACGCATGATTTTTCTCTCTTCAATCAAATTACTTCCTAATCATACTTTTGTTTGTGCATAGACCGTGGAGGCATCAGCCACAGATCAAGAAGCAGACACAGAACTTCCTTCCATTGTTGCCAGCATGTAACATGTTGCAAATATTACTGTTTCTTATTTTGTACATATAGTTGATACAACAATTGTTGAATAATTTAAATACAAGGTTAGTTTCTACAGTCACCTCCGTGGTTAGTTTCGTTTCAACTGATCATAGAGCTAAATTAAATGCCACATACTTGTAACTGTGCAATACCTGATTCGTTTGTAAATTTTCAGTGGCATTATCGGTGGAACCAAAATGTGTATCGTTAAATGAATTATTCATGTTCGTTCCTATTTTTGTTATAGACATTGCTCGTTCAACTTACCATTTTCAGTACAGCAATATCCCTAGTTCAATAGTAGGATGATGTTTAATGTTTCATTTAGGATTTGTCAAAATGGGTCAATATGATCTGTTTGACTACTTCTTTACCCTCGTTTATAGTGTCTTTGTTTCAACAATATGATGCAGAGCCACTCTCATTGATGGTCGAAAACAATGGTGAACCAGTGAAACAAATCATTTATATCGAATAGCCCAAGGTGAATCATCTTTTGGCAAACTCTAGAATGAGTAAAGCGAATACAACTAATAGCTCTCTTTCTGTAGCTATATTATTTAAATATTTGAATCAAGTAATGTTACGTATGCATATTGATTCACATTAATTTGCATTTGTTTATGCTCCTTGGAAAAATAAATAAATATTTATATTACAAGCAATTCTCCCCCGTCTTATTTGAAAGATACAGACTTTTAAAAAAAAAATCAGAGAATTCGTTTTAATATAAATGAGTATCGTATAGGTTTTATTGTGATAATGTCCAATACGATTATTAGTTAATTTGACAATTTCATCATCAATTTTATGTCCTTAAGAATACAGTAAAGATTTCAAGTGGAATCTTAAATTCAAAAAATATATTTAAAAGTTTACTTTTCTTCAAAAATGCTAACAGCAATAATAAGATATTAAAAATATCACTAAGAGACTTCTTCTATTATTCATCATTGCAAAAGAAATATTTTATGAAAAAATCACAGTGTTACTCATTAATATCTCTTATGAAAAGCATATATTTCAAAATACGAAGAAAAAGAAACATATATTTATTATGAAATAATTGAAGCTTATTATTTTCTTACTAGTATTTTCATTCTTAAATGATGCCCATTAGTTTGATATTGTCAGCTTTATGCGCCTAGCACATTTATTACAATTATGATTTGGTATTATTTGCTATCGCAATATCAATCAATCATGGTATATAATAATATAACACCAAAGCAAGCCAAGCCACCACGTGCACCCAAATCAAGCTGTGAAACGGTACCAAAACCCTATAAGCTTCATCATTCGTGCCAAAGTCTCTATCTCTCACCATGTTACTTAATAATATTATAAAGAGCTCTAAAAAAGTGGGTGAGAGTACAATACTTGGGAACTAAATCCACTTCATTTTCGTGGTGTCAACCTCTCTCTCTTCGATCTTCACCCTGTGATTATGGCTTTCCATCCACACGAATAAGATATCTCATTTAACTCTCAAAGTTTAATCTTATTAACAACACTGCCTATGTTACTAATTAATACCTAACGGTTAAATGCTTTGTAAAATAACTTGATTAGGTGTAATGTTACTTAACGACAATATTTTCATTTGGTTTTGTTGTTTCTTAGCCTTGTTTTATTTTTAGGTACATACGGTATACTTATTTTAGAAGAAATTGACAAATAATCAAGTACACCACCAACATAATGATCATTGCTTCTAATTAAAAAAAACTTCGAATCAAATAACCTTTTTTTCTCTTTCTTTTCAATGAGAAAAGTTAATGGTGTGTGTGTATATATATATGTACATAATATCATTGTTATTGTGTTTTTAAGTAAAGTTTGGGTAAAGAAAAATATCAAGTGGATAACCCAATTCAGTTCTTCCATTGCATGCCAAGTTTCCACTTCAAATTGGCAATAATTGGTATAACAATTAAATAATATAGGAGCTATAAAGACGTTATTGAGTAGAAATTGAAATTGAAAAATTGTGTAGTAAAAGGGAGTCAGTTATCTTGTTTTCTTAAAACAAACATGTGACCTAACAAAATAACTAATAACAAATATATTACGTGAAATTGAGATTGTTATTTTAGTAAAAAAATAGAAGAAATTTAGTTACCGTTGGATGAACAAATGAACTATCTAATTTCTGAAATTAACGGTCCTCATCCCCTTTCTCTCTCTTCACAGCAGGGTAGAGAGAGAAAGAGAGAGACAACGAAGAAAAGAACCTGTTGGTCACCAGAATGGACTTTGGTTTTATAGGAATCCTCTCTATTCACCGATCCACGTCCATCACCGTCTTCCTTCTCCTATTTTCTTTTTCTTGTTCTTCTTCTGGGAAAGAAGAACATAGAGAATTGAAGGAGGAAAATTGAGAGAGGGGGGGGATACCCAGGTAATTAGTTCGGTGAAATTTTTGATTTTGATAACTGGGTGTTTCTCTTTCCATCTTTTTACCTTCAGTGGGGGAAAGGGGTTTTTCTGAGTTGATGGACTTGGAAAGCGTTGAGTGTGTGTCATCCTCGGATGGCATGGATGAGGATGAGATCCACACCAATCATCATCACTCTGAGTTTTCTTCCACAAAGCCTCGCAATGGAACCACCAATAACGTTAATTCTGTGGGCTCCGCCGCCCTTCCTCCGGCAACCAGCGTCCATGAGTTGCTGGAATGTCCTGTGTGTACTAATTCAATGTACCCTCCAATTCACCAGGTATCTTCTTTCTCCAATTTCTTTTCATCTCATGCTTGGGTTCGTTTGGCGAATTCGATTGGTGGCTCTTGTAAGGGGATAAGGATAACCTAGATATTGTTTTGACTGGTTTTGATGAGTCTTCAGTGATGATTGTGGAATTATGACATTACTTGCAATTCTTGGTAATATGGGTCATGTAGAGGGATTTGTTTTGTTGTCAAATTTTAATCTTCTTTTGGTTGTATGTATTTGGCTATAAAAACTTCTTGTTTCAGTTTAGAGCATACAAAATTACAAATTAGTTTTCATTGTTTTCATTTGTATACATAATTTTGTATTTGAGGGAAGGTTGATTTTAGGATAGTTTACGCATATTTTGCTTCCAAGCATTTGAACCATTTATTTAACTTCCTGGTAAGCTAGTTAAAAAGAAGTTATGATCTTTAAAGCATTCTCGTTTGTTTCTAGTGAGAGCAACACCAAATATTGTACCGAGCGTTCGTTTAATACCTATATTCTGTGAAAAATGCTTCTTGTTGAATGCATTCCGGGGTGTTGCACAAAGTGTTCATAATGAAGAACACGTGTTATGCTAGTATCATGGCTAGATGCATTGTCTTTGTTGAAATTTGTTGATAATGTTGAAAGTGGTTAATTCAATGTGTCTTTATGTAATTATATCTGACTATAAAACTCAGAAGATTTTATCGGGAATTTCATAGGGTAGATGGAATATTAGTAGAAATAGAAACAAAGGCCAAAAAGAACATAGACCAAAAGAGCAGACCATGAACTCAAAAAGGATCTCCAATCTCGTCGCATACCTAATTATGCCCTTTAATATCAAAGAACTGAAATATACAGGCTACGAAAGCAAGCCCTCCCAAAATAGATATGCAACCAAAAACTTTAGATTGAAAATCTACCTATGCACTTTTCTTCTGCTACAACCTAAGTTAAGCTCAACTGCTGAAGTAATCATTGGGATCAAACCAATACAGATGTATCACCCCTTTTAAATATAAGTGTTACTTGGGAGTTCTACTGTTCCGCAGATGGAGAAGCGTAGAAATGGTGTGATTTTGGTGGTATGCAACAGCTAATTACCTGGGAAAGTAGAGGCATATTATGTGGTCCCCAGTTCATGCTTTCTGGACTGAAGAGTTGAGATTTGAGAAGAAATGAAGAGAAAACCACGTTGACTTGTGGCTTGTAAGTGAAGATGTAAACATAATTGATCATATTGCTATAATAATAGGTAGTTTGCAGTGTTATTTGTATACAGAATTAATTATGAGAGTGCAATGACCTAGCCCAAAACTACTTAAACCAAAGGATTGGCCTAGATTGAAGGAAGTAGAAAGTAGACCTCATAGAGAAGCGGATAGGAGAGGTAGCCTATAGACTCAGGTGATCAGCTTGGTTAAAACTCACCCCTTATTCCATGTGAGTCAATTGACTTAGATTAAACCAGACCAGCCCAAAGGGGAACACCCATAATCAATTATGGGTGTTTTTTATTAGTTTTTTCCACTATAATAATAACAAAACTGATAAATAATACTAAATAAAATGTTAGTAACAAACAAAATTCTTACTTTTCACTCATTTCTATTATCTTTTAATTAATCCAAACAACCTTTGGTTTGTCTTTTATCTCCGAAGATGAGATTATCTTTTAATTTGCTGGATACAACTATTCTTGGAATATGAAATAGTTACTACTAGTAGATAATGAGGTTAATTCTTCACGTTTCTTGGTCCTTAGGTGCTCAGTAGTCAATATTTTTGTATGTTTACATTCAGGCATACGAAGTGAAGCTAGTGAATTTCTTCGCATATTTTAAACTTGATCCAATCTCTGATTCTACAATTCTCTAGTTCACTTTTTCATTCAAGTTAAAAGTTGATCTTGTCACGATTGAAGCTGCAAAAAAGTGTATTGTAACAAATTAGTTTATTTTTGCAGTGTCACAACGGCCACACACTCTGTTCCACATGTAAAACAAGGGTGCATAACCGATGTCCCACTTGTAGACAAGAGCTTGGAGATATTAGGTGTCTGGCACTGGAAAAGGTGGCTGAATCCCTTGAGCTACCTTGCAAGTACTACTCTCTTGGATGTTCAGAAATCTTTCCATACTACAGCAAACTTAAGCATGAGACAGTATGTAATTATAGACCATACAGTTGCCCTTATGCTGGATCAGAGTGTTCTGTTGTGGGGGATATTCCCTTCCTTGTTGCTCATTTAAGGGACGATCATAAAGTGGACATGCACACAGGATGCACATTCAACCATCGTTATGTGAAGTCAAATCCGCGTGAAGTGGAGAATGCAACCTGGATGCTCACAGTAAGTGTATCTATTTCATCTTTTTATCTGATTTTTCTTTCATTTTTGAAATATTGGAAGAGGGTAAGAGGATGAGGTGGGGGGGATTGTTTTCCCCTTTGGTCCTATATTTGAAGTTCAAAAATTGTTTATAGGGATACAATTTCTGATGTGGGAAGAGCAAAGGGAACTGATCCTGAGGCATATTGTTTTAAATTAAATGCTCATGGTAATTGTTGTCACTTACATGACTGAAATTTATGTGTTCCATCCGATTAATATTTTTTTCCCATATTGAAGAGTGATGGCTAATGACAACTTTTTATTTTAATCCATCGTGTAGCTGCAACTGCAATCTTATCTGAGTTTAACTTATACTAATAATTTCCTCTGATTCTTTTGTTTGGTAGGTGTTTCATTGTTTTGGCCAATATTTCTGCCTTCATTTTGAAGCTTTCCAGCTTGGCATGGCACCTGTTTACATGGCATTCCTTCGTTTTATGGGTGATGAGAATGAGGCTCGGAATTATAGCTATAGCCTAGAGGTTGGTGCCAATGGAAGGAAACTCATTTGGGAGGGCACGCCAAGGAGTGTTCGAGATAGCCATCGTAAAGTGAGGGATAGCCATGATGGGCTCATTATTCAAAGAAATATGGCTCTATTTTTCTCTGGTGGGGACAGAAAGGAGCTGAAACTCAGAGTTACAGGAAGAATATGGAAGGAGCAACAGAATTCGGATGCTGGTGTCTGCATGCCAAATCTCTGTAGTTGACATGTTATTTCAAGGGCATTTCTATCAGTTGTGTTTCGTCACTCATTTGGCCTCTATATATTTATACCATCAAAGTGCCTCTCAAATGTCCAGTTTTATAAGCTGTGTAATAAACAAGATTTTCTTCCTCTAAAATTTGTTTGATTGGAATTTGGACTATTTCTTGCTCTCAACATCTGAGCCAAGCCAAGGCTGATACTAGCTTAATTGGTTTTTTCATTAGTTTTTTTTTAAGATGTAGATGGAAGAGTTTTGTCATTTTCTACGGTGATAAGTATATACATATCTGGTTGGTTACTGTTCAAACTGCGTGAAAATAAATTCTACGAGTATTCAATTCTGGCTTAAGAAACGTTTTAAATAGAAGACATTTTTATCAAAAACTCTTATAACTAAACGTCTAATTTTCTTTTGTAATTTATAATTTATTAAACTTTAAACTTTATTTTTTAAGTTGAAATGTATTTTCTTATGTGATGTTGAATGTTTTGAAAAGAAAAAGAAGAGTCAAAGTTAAAATCTCTTAAAAATAACTTTTATAAGTTTAATTTTTGTAATTTTCTTCATTAGAAATAGTATTTGAAAAATTCTTACCCAAAAAGTTGTTTGGTCCAACTTTTTTTTAAAATCTGACATGAGAGCCTTCTTTTAAAAGAAGAAAAACGGAAAACTCAAATTACACCAAATATCACCCATAAGAAAAAGTACAGTTTTATTTTATTTTTGTTCTGTAAATTTGATTTTATTTTTTTATTTTTTTATTTTTAAACTGATGAATTACATCAGTTTAAAATATTACATCAAAGTTCTTTTAAAAGAAGAAAAATGGAAAACTAAAAAAAAGTTACATCAAACCCATAAGAAAAAGTATACTTTATTGTCCTATAAATTTGATTTTGACTTTTATATTTTTAAACTGATGAACTAATTTTCTATCTTTTTAAAATATACAATTTAAGTTTCTTAATGCTTAAATTAATATTTAGTAATAGTTTTTTTTTTTCTTGTCACAGTTTAGGACTAAAACGAACAAAGTTGGAGGAAACTAAACTCGTATATATTTTAAAATTAAAAAAACTAATTCATCAATTTTAAAATACAGTACCAAGATCAACTTTACCTAAAAAAACGAAATAAGTATTTTTCCCTTACCAATCACACATAACTACGAACAGTTTTCATTTGACATTACATTGCCCGTACCAGTTATGCTACATACCCTCTTTTGGAATACACTTCCCAGATGGGTGGTTTTCTCTTGGGTTTTTTAATCGAACAATTATTCTCGATTCCCTTCACGATTCAATTTTACAGTCCTTTCTCGTATAGCTGCATTTTCCATATTATTTCCCCACCCCATCAATTGATCGATGTATATGCAAAATTAACCATCGAAAATAACTGCATACCATTTTTTTTAATATCTGCATAAAACGACTTTCCCATACATTTTTTACATATAATCAACTATAACAATTAACAATAATGAATCACTAAATAATCACAAACTATCCCAATCCAACTCACACTGAACTTTTAGATTTGTTTCAACATCATTTGTTCAAAATTAAAAGATGTTTAGAAGAGTGAACACTGCTTGAACCAAGGAGCTCATTCCGCACCATAATATGTTCCCAACTCACTGCGGTCTCAGTGGACAATATAAAATAAGTTGCTTCATCTTTCTTCTAAGTTCTAACCTGTCCTCTACCCCAAAGTCAATATTACTTCACTTGCAATTTAAGAAAATCCATCTTTATTCCCGGAGAAACACTATTCCATTTTACAAATAAAACATGTCATAGTTCCAATGCCTGATCCTGTTGCTCCAACTTAGAAGAAGGTTTGGACCAACACCCCAATAGTACGGACTGCAAAAATGGGAAAACCATAGATTGCATAATCCTTTCCAACAAATTTAATTACTAGTATGATTCAAAATGTTGGTAACATAGATTGATGATTCAAAACTATTTTGGCAGACAGACACCATACCACCTCATCCAAGCACCACTAAGTTATTATTGTACCTCCACATTAAGCACCAAGAAATTGCTACTTCAAGCTGTTACATTTTCAGTTGCTCTATCACCCTCAGTTTCAGTCGTTTTCTCTGCCAAATCTGCCTCAGAAGCACTATCATCAGAGCTCTCTTTATTGAGAGCTTGAATATCACCCTCCGATTTAGATTCTGAATCCGTTTCCTTGTTTCCAAACAACTTGGATGGAAGTAAGGAAGCAACTGCAGCCCTTGCACTTCTTTTGGCAGCTTCCGCTGCTTCGGCTTCCTTAGCCTTAGCTTCAGCTTTCAACCTTTCTTTCTCTTCCATCAGCTTGGTCAACTCCTCTTCTCTCCCTTCTCTTCTCAACTCCACCTTAACAAACTCTTGGAACTCCTCATCAAAATCAACCCCACTGTCATCCAGTAGCGTATCAACAATCTGAAGCATCTCATCCAACCTACCCGCGTCACTCAGCACCTTCATCATGAACTGATAGCTAGCAACATCCATCTTGAGCTTCTTCACCATTAACTCAAAGAAACCCTTGGCTTCGTCAATCTTCCCCACCTTAACCAACCCATCAACCAACCTATTGTACACAGACAAGTTAGGTCTCAACCCTGAGTCCACCATTTTCTTAAAATATCCAGCTGCATCATCTGCCCTATTCTCTCTGAAACAAGCATCCATCAACAACCCATAAGTAAACTCATCAGGACTCACCCCCTTCCCCTCCATTTCCCCATAAATCTCCTCAGCCTCCACAACCCTCCCATCATCACACAACCTCTCAATCAAGTTATTAAACGACAAAGTATCCGGGCTACACCTATACTCCCCCATCTTCCTGAAAACCTCAATCGCCTCCTTAAACCTCCCTTCACCACAATAGCCATCCACAATCACATTAAAGCTCCCCAAATTAACATTCAACTTTTTGGGAGGCTCGTGCTCCTTCATCATCCTATCAAAAAGCCTCAACGCCTCATCAAACCTCCCATTCTTAGAGAGTGCATCAAGCACCGAATTATACCCCACAGCACTCATCTTCTTCCCCAAAGCCTCCTCATAACAATCAATAGCCTCCTTATCCATCCCCTTAAGAAAATACCCTTTCATCAAACACCCAAAAACAACCCCATCATCCACAACCCCACCCAACCTCTCTCTCAGCTCCTCATAAAGTCTTAAAACGCCATCACCATCGGAAACCCTAGCGTGGCCTAACATCAAGTAGTGGTAAACAAGAGGGTCAGGCGCAAACCCTCTAGAATCCATTTCGCTTTTAATTTCCATGGCGCGTTCAAGCTTGTTGTTATCGACCAGGCCTTTGATGAGAACACGGTAAGTGGTTGGGGAAGGGTTCATGGGTGCGTCGTTGAGGAACTGCTTGTAGTGTTCGAGAGCGGTATCGGGTTTGCGACAATCGAGGTAGGTCTGGAAGATGAGGTTGTGGGTGATGATGTTGGGAACGACGCCGGCCTGGGTGATGAAGCGGTGGAGGGAGAGGAGGTCAGCGTAGCGGGATTGGCGGAGGAGGGCGGTGAGGACGGCGTTGATGGTGAAAATGGTGGGGCGGCAGTTGGAGTAGATGGAGTGGCGCGTGTAGAGCGCGGCCTCGTCGAGGTCATTGTCGCGGATGAGGGCGAGAATGCGGTTGTGCAGGTTGAGCCGGTTGCCGGTGAGTGCAGACACGTGTTCGGGGAGCTTCGGGTTGTTAGGGTTCAGGTAGTACGGGGCTTGTTGTTGGGGTTTTGGCGGGGTCTGCGTGCGGTTCAGGGCTGAGAGAGGGGGTTCCATGCGGAGCTGACGCTTGCGGAGGCGGCGCGCCGCCGCGGCTTCCTCCGGGGAGGAGAAGGAGAGGAGACGGAGGGAGACGCAGAAGGGAGGACGCCGGCGATGGTTGGCCACGGCTCTGAGGTGCGTCAAGAAGGAGGCTTTGGAGAGAGCCATCTTAGAGAGACAGAGAGAGATAGGGTTTGGATTTGGATAGGGTTCAGACAGGGTTTAGTTCATTGAGAGGGATGTTGAAGAAGGTGACGAGAGGGGATTTCTGGGTTTTGCTCTGGGCTTTGGGCTATTTTTAACCTGAAGGAATTGACAATTACTTCATGCACCCCCCATATTGATGGAAATGACTGCATTGGCTCATCCGCTTTTCCCTCATTGAACCCCTACCACCGCTGCCGCTACCACTGCTTCGTTGCTGCACGGTCAATGCTGAAAAAAAAAAGAGAGAAGAATGCTGCACAAAATAATCTCATTTCAGAAAGCTCATTTTGGAATGTGTTCTGGAAGTTTGTTCAGGAAAATTCATTCTGAAAAACGCATAATAAAGTGTTATATACACTTTAAAAAAATTATTCCAGAAATCTTATTTTAAAAAGCTTGTTGCATAATAAATTTCATACCTTTTGAAAATTTCATTTTAGAAATTTTGTTCTAAAAATCTTATTCTGTTCCGGAGAGATGTTTTAGCATATATTTCAAAAGTTTTAAAAAGTGTGTTATAGAAATATTTCCCAAACAATTAATTTAGAAGTTACTTTAACAAAGAATAAAATGGTTATTTTAAAAATTATGGAACTGTAGATTAAAAATGGAGAGTACAGATAGTAATTGGGGAATGAATTTGTCTAGGTATTTGGATCTTGGAACCAATGAAGCCTGCTGACTGAGGCTCTTTGTGTTTTTTTTTTTTTTTTTTTTTTCCTTTCCTTTTTTTTTTTTTTTTTTTTTTTTTTTTTTTTTTTTTCACTTTCCTGCTATTATGTTGTAACACTTTTTTGGAGCTTTGATTATACAATGCGTTTAAATTGTTTTCTGAGAGAGTTCAGTAATTCATTAAACTAAATTTTAAAAGTAACTGTAATAGGGTTTAATTGTTTTTAGATAAATTGCAATTTTGAATCGAGCACGTCAAATTCTACATTTATTTTAAAATTACATCGGGGTAATTTTAAAAATAGTAAACAAAAAAAATAAAGCAATAAGAGACAAAGGTGATGAGAAATGCGAAAGTTACGACTTAGTCCTATGGGCCTATGCCAGCTGGTCCAAATGAGATATATACACACGTGTAATATGTATATATATAGTTAAGTGCCTTAATTTTACCAATTTCTTAATATTTTTTAAAATACTCTTCTCATAAAACAAAATAAAGATTATAATCGTGTAATTGAAAGTTAGAAATTAGTTAAAGTGATATTATTTTAGAAAAATGTTATTAAATAAAATAAGAATAATTGAAAATTGCTTAGAATGGAAAAGAAGAAAAGTGTGACTTAATAAAATAAGGTTCAACATCTGTATCTTTTGCAATTGATTCGACTAAAAAGGACAAAAACGTCTTACACAAAAGAAATTATGAATTCACGGTGAACAGTGAGTGATAGAGAAACGGCTAGATTTCCCCTTTGTTCCCTACTTATATGTATGTATGACAAATATGAGAGACAAGTGTTGATAAGAGAGGTTGTGTATATGCAACTTTCTTTGTGTGTGTTGATGTTGCGTGTATATTATATATATTATATATATTATATATATTATATATATTATATATAAATGGTTGATGTTTTGTTTGAGTGGGTGTACTATTAAAAAACGAAGAGGGGTCATTTTATGAAGGACATGATGGAATGAGCAAATCAATGGATAGAGAAGCTGAGTAGTATGACTCTGGTTGCTATATTTTAAAGAATTTAATGATCCTTGCTTTGTCACCCTTTTGCTGTTTATCCACCATCCAAGTTGTCTTGGTTAAAAATAAGTAAGGATAAATCATCAATTTGACTTTTAAAGAAGGAAAACATTCTCAATTTCGTCTTTTCAAACTTAAAAAATGTAATTTAATGACTGAAAAAATTGAATTAGTCTTAATGTTATAGTCTAATGATAAAATGATTTTCTATTCATTGTCCTTTTTAAAGATATATTTTAAAAATAAAATAGTCTATTGAAATTTAATAATAAAATGTTATCAAATTGAGAATTTTTAATTCAATTTTTATTAGAAGCTTTTTGTTTTAGAGTTTAGGTACAAAATATTTTTATTTTTATTTAAGAATTTGATTATTTGATTTTACTGTCAACAAAATAACATAATTGTTACTTCCATTTTCTTGTTTCAGTTTGCTTATTAACTTTTTTTCTTTTCTTTGAAATCTCTTCTATTTTGCTAATCAATCCGTTTTTTAGAGAAAAATAATGAATTGATTTACGAGTTAGAAGATATTAAATAGAAAAGAAGTTAATTAATCGACAAATCGAAGACGAGAAAGATAAAAATAATAATAATGATCATAGACACTAAAAAATCAAATAATAAAATACTTTAAAAAATATTATAAATATTTATTAGAGTAAAACTTTTGAATAAAAATTTAATTAAAAATATTTAACTTTATAATTGTACTTAAAACTTAAACTTACCTAATATTTAAGAATGGATTTCTTTATACATTTCAATACTTAAATAAATTATTTGCTTTATCAAAAGACTAAATGTCCAATAGTTTTGTATTAATTTTGAAAAGAATGAAAAGGACAAAACACCTTACATATTTTCAATTCCCTAACAAATGTGTCTTTGATAGTTCAATAAAACATGGTAAAAAGTGTTAAGAGAAAGAACCTTAAACCCTGAAAAATAACCTTTTTCTTTGAAAAATAACAAATCAAGCTCCATAGATTTTGTTCGACCATTGGAGGATTGGATTATCAGCAAGTGAAACGGTACTCAATTTATCACAACCTTTGTACTAAATTTTGGAGTAACAATTTATTTCTTGAACTATTTGTTCCTTTTGTAAATTTTCTTTCTTATAAAATTATCAACTTTCTCATTTTTTTATTTATATATAATATAAAACTTGAACTCACACTTAAATATTCAACAATATTAAAATACATGATCAATAATAATGAAATTTATTTAGTTTATATATGTGTAATTAACTAATAATATTATTATTTTTATTTGACAAAATACAAGAGCAAAATTATAGTATAATTTTTAACAATTTATTTATGAATGTAAGAGACCATTGAAATTGTGAATATAATAACAATTATGTAAAAAAAATTTCCCTAAATATTTATCACAATTTTCTCATTAAAGATTTTTGATAAATTATGCTTTGATTCTTCGTAAATTGTGATATTATTATTCATTTAGTCTTAATAAAATCTAAACATGTTTTTTTTAATTTGTAACATATCCGTAAAAATCATTATCCAAAGTCAAATAAAGTTTAAATATTAAAACATTTTTATAGAAAAAAAATCTAGTAAAAGTCATGCAAAATATGATTTCTTATATGGATTTAAACGTTTATACATTCTTTCTAACTAAATAAACATTAAATAATTATTCTTGTTTAATTTCATCAACGACAACTTAATATATATCTTCTCATGTAGCAACATCATCTGTTACTCCAATGTAATATAGGATCACATATAATAAAAAAGGAAAACTATCAACCATCCAAGAATGATAAGCTAACTACTAGAAATAACATGCTTAAAATAAACATGATATAAGTTACTTCACATATTTCTAACATCAAATATTCAACTATTTCATATTACTTATGAATTTAAAATACATTTATTTCAATCAAAGGTTCAATCTTAACAAAGTGATTAAGTTACTTTACATTCAAATTTTCAAATTTAAGATTTTATTAAAAAGTAAAATTAGTTTATCTTACCTAATTGAACGATTAAGTACTAAAAAGAAATTTAAACTCTTAAAAAACACAGAAATAACCTAACATGCACCAAAAAATCTTAATTAATCAGAATACGTCACTAAGACCCCTAAATAAAGATTAATCATAAGCCGAAATGACTTACATTCAAAACACATATATCTATATATATATATATATATATATATATATATATATATATATATATATATATAAATATATATATATAAAGACTTCAAAAATTAATCTAAAAAAAATATCACTACAATCAAACTTATCAAACTTATTTTAATAAATATGACAACTTTATTTTATTTAATGTCAAAGACTTATTTTAATAAAAAATATTAACAGACAATTTTACTCTTAATAGTGTAAAGATTATTTTTATTATCAATCTAATAATAAAATTTTTGAAAAAATACAAAAATGTTTCTAAATATATTATTATTTTAAAATTTAATCTAGATAATTGATATTTTTATTTATATAAAATATTCACTTTAATAAAAAAATATTTAAATATTATTTTAACTAGATAACTTCAACTCTAAAACTATTTTTTAAGTTCTTCCTGACTTAGTTTTTCAAAATTTATGTCCATATAATTTAGTTTGCAAACTTTATAATTAAAATATAGATTAATCATTCAAATATGACTTTGATAAATTTTGAAAAAATCAAATCGAAGTTGATAAACTAGGAAACTGAACTATTAACATTATAAAAAACAATTTGTCATAAACTTAATAAATTAAATACTGAATTAATACTAAAACTTAGATTAAATTAATACAAGTTGTCACGTTCACAAATGAAATAAACGTTTACTGATTTTCTTAATTTCTTTTGCTCAAACTACATTGGCACAACCATGGAAAGAAAATGTCACCCTAGCTCAGAATAGGCAGAATATGATATCCACGACCTTCTGACTCTATAAGCAAACTATTCACGATACTGACAATTCAGCAAAATAGTAGAGTCCTTTTGGGAATAGCCAAAAGAAACTACCTCCTCCGTTACTTTTTCTTTTGATTTGATTCATGATAAATACTTTATTTCTTCCAACAATTATTTTTCACTCTAATAAAAAAAATAGATTTCATTGTTAAAAATGTGTAAAAGTACGATAATTCATTCTTGATTTAAACTATCTATTTTATAGTAATATTTTTCTTTTTTTTTTGTTTTGATTTCAAATGAGTCAAATCAAGAAAGAAATTACCTCCACCGGGATTGCTTTTCAGATTTTTTTTTTCTCTATCTTGAAATAGTCACGTTCTCTTTTTTTCGTACAAAGACATAGGCCCCAATTATATAACATCATTTTGACAATTAAAGAGAAAATGGAGCATAAAAACACATAGGTCCAAATTATATAACATCATTTTCATAATTAAAGAACATGGAGCATGCTTTGCTTGAATGCATAAATCTTAGTAAGAAAAGCTAAGATTCACCCCGACTTTTAAAATTCTATAATATCATTTTAACAATTGTTGTCACAATAAAATTTAGGTGATAAAAATTACATTAAAAATGTTATAAATCAGTTTAGTATTTAGGTGGATGGATGGAGATAGATACATTATTGACTTGCTGATAAAAAAATTATATATATATATATATATATATATATATATATATATATATATTTTGTTTATTTTTATTTTTTATTTTAAAATAATATATTAACTTTAAGATGATGAATATAAAAAATATAATTTAAGTGAGGCATTCTTGTTTGAGTAGTCCAAAACAATAAAATTTATTTTTCCAAACTTCGTTTTAAATGAAAATTTGAATGATATAATATGTTATTTGAGTACAACTTCAAGTATTCGTGAGAAATTCAATAAATTTAGATAACAATGATATAGATATTATATAAAAAGAAAAATTTACAACTCATTGGATCTTAAAAGTTTTTAATTAAAGAAAATATTAAATTTTCTAGGTACGGATTTGTTTATGGCTTGAAACTCATGAAGATTCAAATCTTTCAAGTTAAGTATATTGGTAGAATTAAATAACTATAATAAAATATTATTATTATTTCTTTAAATCTAATTTAACCTGACAGAACCGACTTAGAAAAGAAATTTTGCACCTATTTATAAACTATTAAAAGACTTTATTTTATGTAAGATCTCCAACACACCCCCTCATACCGAGAGACTGTTCAACTCGAGCGTGGGATTATATTGTTTAAGGGTGGTCTGATAACGAATGATCCCAATAATTGTGCTAGGATATGCTCTGATACCATATATTAAGAATTGGAATTTAAGTCTAACTCAACCTTACAAAATCGACTTATAAAGTGAGATTTATACCTATTTATAAACTATTGAAAAACTTTATATCTAATCGATATAAGATTTCAAACATATATATATATAACACATAATTTATTTTTTAACTAAAGAGTTTCAATATATTTCTTTCTTATATTACATATACATGCATAATAAAAAAAAACATTAAAAATCTAAAACATATTTAAGATAGGATTTTCAACTTATATAAATCAAATTACTCACTATATGAATTTAGTTAATTTCTCTTAGTTGTTATTGTTTACTCCTTTTAAAACTTTCTTATAACCTCGAAGAAAAAAAAATCTTTACTTTATCCTAAATAATTTAATTACAAAATAAATAAATTATTACAAATGTTTAATTAATCCAAATTAATTTTTTATCATGCATATATAATTTCGATTCCATGCATTTAAAATACCACAAAGATAAAAAAAATATTTATGAAAACAAGAAAAACTGATCTCATTAAAAATTATCATTAACTAATCTTATTATACTATTGAGAATAGTAAAGTTAGATCCGGAAAACGATAAACATATAACTCAAAAATTAAAAATAAAACAAAACATTTAGAATTTTTTTAAAATAAATAAAAATAAAATATATATCTATATATAGATATAGATAGATAAACACACACTTTCTTAACTCAATACTACAATATTTATTCTCATCTGTTTTATATTATCTCTTCTAATCTAAAAGAAAATTATTCATACCCCTCAAAAAATAAAGCTAGGAAATAATAGTAACTATTATGCTTTGTTTTGATTAAAGTAACAACCAAAAAGGGAAAAGAAAAGCAATGAAAAATAAAGTTGTTTTAACTGAAAATAAGATAATAAAAAAATGAGTAAAGGTAAGTGAAAATTTTTAGAACATTTCATTAATGTAAAAAATAAAAAAGTGGTAATTGAATAATATTGTAAATAACAAAATTATATTTTCATTAATCTAAATAAGAATAAGTATAAATAATAATGAAAGATGACTAATTATGAAGTTTTATTTTATAGAATTTCAAATATGTTAAAATTTAAAATTTAATATATTTTAAAAATTAATTGGAAATTATGTCATTTTTTTTTCCAAATTTTTAATAGGTATTTTTAAGACAATTTGAATTTCATTATGCTACTAGTTGTCTTTTATAGTCATAATAAGGATAATTTGTTTTTAAATTATAAAAAAAAAATCAGAAGAAGAAAAATGTTATATAGGAGGAAGGACAAAATTTGATAAAAACAGTCATAAAATAAAATAATATTTATTGACATGTCGTAAAATTTAAAATGTTAATTTCTTAAATAGTGTTTCTATGTTTTTTCAATTGACAAAAAATAACAATTATTTTCAATTTTTAAATTAATTTATAATCAAAATAACTGTTCATGTTTTTGAAAGGGCTAATAAAGTCGTTTAATTGAAAATGAAATAATGTATAGTCTTTAAAATTACAATAATAAATCATAAAAGAATCAATTATCTCAAATATTCTGTTTAAAAAATAAAAAAAATTATTTCAACAATGAAGATTATGAAAATAAAATGTTTATCCAAAATAAATTACTTATCTTCGTAAGAGCAAAAAATGTCAAAAAAACATTATATAATTTTTTTAACACAATTAATTGAACATAAACAAAATTTAGTTTACAATAAAAAATAATATTGGAAAAATCAAGGGACCCTTTAATTATGGATCTTCTCTCTTTTTTTTTCTTATTTTTTTTTTCTGGTTAGTGCTATCTAGATTTGATAGCTATTTGGTGTTTATGGTATGGTTTGATTTTCAACATAACAATTTTGTTTTCACGAGAGAAGAGACTCACGACTTTTGTTGGAGGGACATAATGTCATCTTACAATTGTAAAAAAAATGTAAAAGATATTTATAAAATTTGCAATAAATTATAACTAAATTATTTTTTAGTGCCTTGAATTAATTATTATTATTATTATTATTATTTTATTCTATCTAAATTTAATTGTATCTTTTATTATATAATTTGTTAAATAAATTAATATTACATTCATAATCATCTATAATATGCATACTTTTTTTCACAATTAAATAATATATAATGTAAAATAAATAAACAATATATATTAAATATAAAAAATTAGCTTAATTTCTTATTTTTCTAACACACAGTTTTAATATACACGGTAATTCTCGTCTTTCCTTTACGTCTACAATAAAACCTATGATCCAAACAAAGTACTATAATTAAAATTAAAATGTTATCGTCCGAAAAAAAAATATAAATAAAAAAGCACTTTCAAAATTTTTACAATATTTTGTTAATCAAATTTATTAAATCAGAAAAATAGATAAGGATGCCTAATCGCTTTTAAAAAAACATTAAACACTTCCGAGTTTCCAAAACACAATTTATTTTAATAAATTATTTTAATATCTTTAAAAAATATTAAATGACTATAAATAATTGATATATGGAACTCATTAAAAAATAAATAAAACAGTTATACCATATAGTTTACTTTCCGTGTATCTTTTTAACATTAAATCTGAAAGGATTATTTTTTTTTTGTTTCACTGGAATTTTCAAAATTTAAAATTAAACATATTTATATTTATATTATTTATTGTTTTTAATTATTTACACGTATGTATTTATTGTGATATATAAATAGAAAGACGAAATAAATTTTTTATAATATTTTATCAAAAAATCAATAAAATTTATCATATTTCTTGGTTTTCCAAAACAATAATCTTAAATAACCCTTAAAAAAATTGAAAGAGTGATCATTTCATTAAAAAGCTAAAGGAAAAAAGAAAGTTAAGATGATCATCGATGAATTATAAGTCAACATAAAAAAATAAATATTATTTTCAAACAAAATCTTATTTAAATAAGTCTAAGTTCATGAATTTTTTAATTATATATATATATATATATATATATATATATATATATATATATATATGTCAAACATGTGAATTTAATCCCTAATATCATGGTTTTATGGTAAAATAGTTTGTATTTTATTCTTTGATTGGTAAAAGTATATTTCAATAATAAATGTAATCCTTACTCTCGAAAAGATAAGAAAAAATTCTCTCTTTTACTTTTCATTATTTATATATTTCTTTCTTTTTTCTTAATTTACACTTTTAATACTTTATTTATTTCAGAATCAATCAAGTTTTTTAAAAGATTTTAAAAGTAATTTTTAAATCGATCAGAATTTTAATTTGACTAATCTCTTGTTTATTCTAAAGATGTTTTGTTTTATATTTTTCATTACATTTTTGTCTTGATAAAAAAATTGATGAGTAACTGAATTATGATATTAATTTTTTGTCTTGATAAGAAAATTGATGAGTAATTGAATTATGATATTTTAATTAAGATAGAAGATTTAACTTTTTTATTCTATATTTTAAACTTTCTAATTTCTCATTTTATTTATTATATTATTTATTTTAATTAAAATAGAAGATTTAATAGGTATTTAGATTTCTTCATAACTTATGAAGCATAATCTTTTTTTATGCATATTTTACTTTTATTTACTATTATAAATATACAAGTTCAGTAAAAAATTATATTTTAAACTAATTTTGGATATAATATAAATATTTATTAATTATATTATAACTGTTCAGAGAATGAATATTAGTAATGTTACACGATACATTTTAAATTTTGATGATAAAAATTAATTAAACTTTTGGAGTGACAAAAACTAAAATTTAACTATTTTAGATAGACAAAAAATCAAAATTTTTACTTAAATAAAGTATGAAACACAAAAAACTTTATTGAGCCAAAATTTTATGACAAGATTCAGAATGACATCAGGTAGATTTTTGACAAAGACAGAATCAGCATGAAACTGGAAGGATGAAGATGAGTGCCAAAAACAGTAAGGACAATAAAAGTTTGACTGTAAGGTAGTGTACCAAAATTAGTTTGTAGAGATCTTTTCGTGAAGCGAACCAAGCTCACTGTATGGATATCAATGACTTTTTATTTATTTATATGTAACATGATATATTTTCCGTGAATTATATGAATTAAATCTTGATTGGATATTAAATAAATAAATTCAGTAAAAATATATAAGTTTTAGATAAGATAAGGAGCTATTTCCAAGGTATATTAAATTAAATAATAAAAATTTAGGTTGAAGGATTTCATAAATTTGATTAATTTCAAATCAATATCTTTTAAAAATTTTGTATTACTTTTTATTTTAAGTATTTTCCTGTCAGATCTTGTTGTCAAGAAGATAATGTATCTGTTACTTTCCATTTCTTATATCTAATTCCTTAATAAATTTGTCTGTTTTCTTTCTTGATCTTCTTTAAATATCGATTAAATTAATTTTGGAATGAAGTGTCAGATTGATTGATACATTGAAAGAGATTGAAGAAATAAACAACTTGATATAGGTTAGAAATGAATAGTTGAATTATTTCATTCAAGACACAAAGAGTAACTAAGTTAAACAAAATAAAAAAAAAACATTTTAAATAACTAATAGAATGAAATTTTTTAATAAAATTTAAATAAAAATATTTAAATTTTTAAAATACTTAAAATTAAATTAAATTAAGATTTTATTGTTTTAATAGCTTTCAGACAAAATTTTACAAATAAATCCTTTTTTTAAACAAACTCACCCAATTCAGTTTACAATATTTGGTATTCCGTACAACTTTTAAAATCACGTGGTGCATTTTGTTAACAGGTTGATTAATTCAAGCACATATACATTTTTAACAGATTCTGTGGTCAAATCATTCATAATGACATTTGTTGACTTTCTACAAATTGTTGACTATTTCATATAAGTTATGGGTTTGCCATATAATGACTTACTAATATATGGTTAGATTCATAAGAATCCAATTGAATTCAAGTATCCATGTTTTCCATGGATGTTATGAATATTTTACAAGATTGAAGTGAAAAGTAAAAGAAATGGAAGGGAGAAAAATATTAATATTAGTTTAGCCTTTATTATGAATTAAATTCCTTATTTTAAAGTGTTATAACTTTGTCATACATAATAAGATTGAAACCAGTAATTTAAAATTGTTATACATTTTATAGTGGTTGTTAAATCAAATACAAATTCTGAAAACCAAAAAGTGACATTGCTGCCCCACAGCTGTTTTAGGTGAGATCCCTTTTTCTCCTATTCACTGTTTCTTTTTCTGTGAGTTCCCTTTTCCTTTCTTTTTCTTACCTTTCTCCTTTTTCCCTTTCCCTGCTACCCCCACACAAAAATCTTTCATGTCTTTAAATAATATTCATGAATCTTCCATCCAACCAAATACTTTTATAAGTATTAGTCGAAAAAGTTGAAAGTTGAAAGCTGAGAGTTTGACTAACATTAATGATTGTATTTTATATTAAAAACTGTAAAAGTTATGAGCAGGAAATTAATTTAATCTTTTATTTATTTAAAACTATTGTTTTTATAATCTCAAATCTTTAAATTTTTTAAAATATTTTCTTTCACATTCATTTGTTTAAACTCAAATATTTTATTTTTAAAATATTTTCTTCAACCTTCTTTTTCTATAAGTATAAATTAAGATTGTTAATAGAAGGTTTAACTCAGGAAAAAAAATTCTTTCCGGGTAAGGTTTTTTTTTTTTTTGGTAAGATTTTAAATTCTTTTTTTTTTTCTTGCTTGCATTTTGTTTATCTGTTAGGTTGGATTTTCTATAAATAAACTAAATGAAATTTAAACCTTTGAATTTGACGATGAATTTGAAATTTTGAAAAAGAGAGGATTTGAGGCAAATTTATGTATATTTAAATTAAGAAAAATGATAAAAAATAAAATAGAAATTTATAAAAGTTTGTGAATATTCTGATTAATTGATTATTGATAATATTACTATTATTATTTTATAATTTTATTACTATTATTATTATTATAATTTTTTAATTGTATTATTATTACTTTATTATTATAATTATTATTTATGATTTTATTATTATATTTAGCTTTTAACATTAATATTATAATTATCTTACTTTTATTATTATTTTATAAATTTATTACTATTATTATTATAATTTTTAATTGTATTATTATTACTTTATTATTCTTTTATTATTATAATTATTATTTATGATTTTATTATTATATTTAGCTTTTAACATTAATATTATAATTATCTTACTTTTATTATTATTTATAAATTTGTTAT
>Ga0209700_102078_pt1 | contig 41211 bp, 22 predicted proteins | sample SiratroredBW_FD_187528 | JGI IMG/M metagenome (GOLD analysis project Ga0209700, IMG submission 187528) | Root nodule microbial communities of legume samples collected from California, USA - Siratro red BW (SPAdes) (version 2) | ecosystem: Host-associated > Plants > Roots > Nodule | place: USA...
AATAAAAAAGGTGAAGAAAACACAGCGAGGTTAAAAGTCGTTTTATAAAATTTCCCTAATTTTGGACCATTTTATTGCGTATTTGACGACAAGTGGTTATTTTTTATTGATTGCTTTTTTTTACCATTTTTTTTCGAACTTTTGGAACCATTTGTTTATAAAATTGTAAAACAATTATCAGACTTTACTACTGAATGTTTAAGGTTTTCGGCGACTTTTTTAATTATATTTTTTGTTATCTTTAGAGATTTAAAACATATTAGAAATATTACAACAACTTACACGTCATATTTAATCACCAAATATTATACTTTCTTATTTTTTTAAAATTATTTGATAACGTTTTCCAATTTCTTGGACATTTACTTTTTTTCGTATGAGGCATCAAGTGAGCCATTTTCTGAGGGGTGTTTTGTGGCCAAATGTCATGTATCAGGTTTCTTTTTTATTTTGTTCATTTGCTGATAATTTTTGTACATTTCATTGATGTGTTGTCTTATTTTAAGTAAATTAGGTTAAGAATGATATATCTTGGATGATACTTATACAAAATGTATGGAATTGAAGTCGTTAATTTGGGATCATATGTTAATCGGTGTTTCAATTCATGTATAAAATATTAAAATCTATAATAGAGATTCATGATTTCACTATGGTCTAAAGGGTACAAAGCTATTTGATAATAAAAATTTGAAGTGAAATTTATTACACGTATATTTTAAATTTATCATGTACTTAATAAAGGTCAAATATATATTTATATGACAAACGTGTTATAAAATTGTCTTAATATGTGTTTTCAAAAAATATTAATAGATATTTTTCTATAAATATCATTTTGTTTTATGTTATAGATATGTATTTGATAAAGTAATAATAGATTGAATGAATTGTGAAATGGGATAGAATTGTTATATATATATATATATATATATATATATATATATATATATATATATATAAAAAACTTATCTCTCTGTCTTTGTGTATTGTTTGTGTAACGAGTGATGTGTTATCTATTAGTTAATGGTTTGTAAATGCTCTCTCTTAAATTTATAAGAAAATAAATGCGTGAAATTTATGTTATTTTCTCGTTATAAGTGAAAAATAAAGTATATAAACTTTATTAGAAATAATATATTTCCTTAGAAGTTCTTTACTATCAAATACCATTTTTTTCCCTACCCGTCACCTTTTACTTGATTTCGTCTTCAAACAAACAAACAAAGTCACCCATTTGCTTGAATTTTCTAGAAATAGAAATGGTTTGTATCACTTTTTCATTTTCGTGTTCTAGATATAGAAAAAGTCATTGTGGTATGTGGTTGAGCAACGTGGTGTTAAATTCGTATAAAGTAAGAAGTCAAACAGTTGAAATTTTGAATTTGAAGGCCGACCAATCTGAATTAGTCCAAGAAAACCGCCATGGAGCACTTGTTTGAGAGTGGAGAAGGTCATATCCTCGGAAATATTCTCTTATTCAAGCATAAACACAATTTAAATACCTCTGGCCTTTTCTTCTCACAGTATCACTACACACTCATCAACAAATATTGATATTATCTCTTATTATTGTTAGATCCTTCTTTTATTCTATTTTTGTTATAATTACTCTTCCTAATTCTTTTAGATAACTTTAATTTTTATTTATACACGATTTTCGAAGTTTAAAACGATACTAGTTATTTATATTATTATTATTATTTATTATTATTATTATTATTATCATTCACTTAATATTTAATTAATTTGCACTTATTTATTAAATATTTATTCTAAATTTAATTTTTAAGGGAAAATTTTTTGACTGGATAAACGAATCTGTATATTTTCTTATTATCATATTGGTACGAAATATTTATCATTAGAAAAACTTCATAATGTGGAGTCTTTTTTACAATATTGAACCAAATATGAAATATAATATTACATATGCATACAGACTTCTTTTTACATTAACTACTTGGTGACCACAATAACAAATTAAATAGTCCTCTATTTACAAAATAAAAGCTTCCTCTAAGATTATCCATTTTATTTGGAGGTTTATTAAAAAATCCTCAACTAAAAAGAAAAAAGAAAAGAAAATAAAATATATATATATATATATATATATATATATATATATATATATATATATATATATATATATATATATATATAGAATCGAAGTGATTTAAAGATTTTTTATATTTATAAATTAAATAAATGGAGTCACATTTTTTATAATAGGTATATAAGTGTGAGACTAGTATCATTATATAAAAATTGAAAAAGTTGAACCATATATAAAAAAAAATTATCCACAAATTTAATGTTTTAGAGATTCTAAATTAAAAGTAATGTAAATTTTTAATATAGATTTGACTCATCTCATACGTTTTTTTCTTTGATTTTTCCAAAATTTAATTTGGTCTTGGATAAGAATTAAAATTATTTTTTCAATATTTTTTTACTATGATTCGAAAATCCTAAACTGTGTATAACTGTATGATAAAGGAAATTGTTGACTCATAATGTTGAAACACACATTATTTAAGTGAAATGAAAAATGAGGAAGATTAATGTGAGACATGGAGGAGAATGAAATAGAGGGAAAAAAAAAGTATAAGAAAAAAACATGGAAAAGCAAGGTGTGTGTTAGAAGAGGAGAAACTCGTATATTTTTGGTTTACGCAATGTAGTGGGTGTATGTGCATCTTGTAGGGAATGAAAGACTATTTTGCAATCATAGATTGAGTTTAACCCATGGTTATTTTGTATTTGTTGTCATCCTAGATAATTAATACACAATAACCATTGAGGTAAGGTGAAACATCTGCAATTTTGGTTTTGGTACTTTGCTACCATATTATATGATTCTTTGGTGATTAAAAAAAAGTTGATTAACTAATATTTCATTTAATAGTATCAATGTTGAAGGTTGATCTGATAAGTTTGAAAACAATAAAATAATATTAATACTTAAATATATGATTCTTTGGTGATTAAAAAAGTTGATTAACTAATATTTCGTTTAATAAATCAATATTGAAGGCTGATAAGATAAGTTTGAAATAATAGAATAATATTAATACTTAAATAAACCGTTCTATAATTCCATTTGTAAAATACATGAAAACTCAATGAAGAAAACTTAATTATATTTTTAGAATTTTTATAAAACTTTTTACAAGAAGGATCATTATAATACGCAGTTTTTAAAAACAAAGAAAAAAAATATTATTTATCGTTTAAAAATGATTCGTTAAATATGGAAAAGAGGCTTTAAAAGGATTATGTTTTAATTAAAAATGTTTAAAAGTTAAAAGTACATTCACGGTTATACACAAATATTTTTACATTCATTCATTTCATCATATATGTGTACTTACGTGTACTCCTTAACATACATTATCAAATTTTTAACTAAATAACATAGGTTTCACTACTACTTGTTCATGCATGAGTAATCTTTTATGTATTCCTCGTGCTTTATTAAATGTATACATTCTTTTGAAATTTTCAGATTTTTGTTTTACATAATGAGTATTCTTTAATAATTAGTCATTACATATACATTAAAATAACTTATAAAGATATATGAACATGTATGTTTAATATTAATACAAATAGGAAAAAAAATCATATCTCAATAAATATATAATTAGTGTTCATTCCAGGTTAAATAATATATCAAGAATATAATATGGTGGATTGATTTAATAAAGATTTTTGTAAGGATCATGTAGCAAGTTGTATAGTATAGATTATTTGAATAATTTCTTATATTGATGTGTCGTATGTGTGATCTGAGTATTTATTCTTTTTATTCTTTTTCTTTTCGAAACTAGTTATTGTTTCTTGGTAGTAATTTTGAAGATTCTTAAACTTTACATAATAGCCATTTGTATTTATTTGTCTTTGTATAAAACATTTTTATATCAAAATCAAGTATTTTTTAGTCTTTTATACAACAATGCAGATGCATAGAATGAGAACATTTATAACGATTAATGTTTATACCAAAGACTCACCTTTTGAGTCGATAACTTGATAACATTGCTTATTATACCTAAGCATTTTGATGCTCTAAATTTCTTTACAAAATATTATGTGCATAGAAAACAATAAATAGACCAAGTGGCATTAGTACTACTTTAATACATTGTAATTGTAGAAACATTAAAAAAAATAAATTTTCAAATAATATTTAGATCATTCCAATATCTCTTCGCATTAGATAGAGCATGATGCTTGAGAATAAATAGAGTCATTCAATAAGTTGAGGTGATTAGATGTCTGACTTTCATGAATTTTGTGACTTGAGAGCACATCACTTATGAAGTTCAAAACCATGTAAATAGTTTTTCTGTTTACATATAATAAGATATTGTAAGTTCAATGTGAAAACGATTTTTTCTCAAGTTTACACTAATATTTTGCAGCTTCAAAATGACTTACTTGATTTACGAATTTACAGAAAAAAAATTCACTGTATGTTAGTTCATAATAATATAGTTATCATCAAACTTATTTATAAAGTTGTTTATAAAGATGGTGATGTTGTTACTAATCACCACAATCGTCCAAGAACTACAAATATTAATAATAATAAATATTTTCTTTATTCGTCCACATAAAATTGAATATTTATTGTTTAGTTCCTTTTCTTATGAAAAAAAGGAGTATAATATGATTATTTATTTTTTACCATAGCATTACTACAAATTATTCATTCCTTAAATAAATAAATAAGAGACCCTAAACATACATAAAAATAATATTTCCTTCCCATCATGATTATTCCATAACCAAATTCATATAATTAAAGAATTGTTTTCTTATTTAAATTCTATTTCTAATAACCTTTTTATTACTGTATAATAATTTATTAAAATATAAAAATATTTTTTAAATATTGTTAATAAAATTAAAATAACACTAACTAATTTTATTAATTAATACATAATTTATTTGGATTTTTTTATATTTAAACTCAGGCAAAAAGAACACACCCTCACTTGCCTTAGGATAGGAAGTGTAACATACCTTTTCTAGTTTTAGAAAATTAAGTTTGTTCTTGAAATATTAACAGAACAGTCTTCTCCAAATACCAAGAATACTAATTAAAGAATTAATTAATTTTTTCATATGGAAATTATTTAAAAAATTAGAAACGTTTAAAAACTGGAAAGATATTGAAGTGAAATTTAAAATTACCATTAGAATCAAAATTACATTCAATCAGCTCCCTTTACCACGCTTCATATAATTATGAAACACAACTACTATTGATTTGACTTCTGCATACTCATCTCTTTCTACAACCAAGCAAAAATAATTTGATTGACTTTTTATTTTCAGAATTTTATTTTGATGAATTGATATAACAATATTTTATATAATCTTTTGTCAATTATAAGGTAGTTCATAACTAAATTATATTATAAGAAATCTATATTTTAGTATTTCACTTTAGAGTAGTTCGAAGTTAAATCTTTTTACTAACTAATGAAATAAAGTGTAAAAAAAAAATAATATTCTGTATTATTTTTGTATTTTAAATAAACTAATATTTACAAAATAAAATCAGGAATAATGAGTAAAATATATTATAAAGGAATATTATTATAATTATAACACCTTAATTGCGGTTTGTTTGTGATTTTATCTGCTCTTCTTTTAATCTTTGATCAACAAATTGCATACTGACCAAATCTTTAATTTTGCATTAGGTTATTTTAGAAATATGAATAATCACCTATCTATAATCTATAACATTAATGAATATTCTTTTTAACTACTTTTTTTAAACACAAATGTTATCATTTTTTTTTCTTCAAAAGGATTTATTTTTTAAATCCAATTAATTATCCACAATAAAAAAATCACTAACACAATAAAAAAATAACCTACAATAAAATTATAAATCATTTAATTTTATAATTACTTTTATAAATTTTACACAATTAAATAATTATCTTTTATCTACACCATTATATAAAGAATATAAATAAAAAGTAATTTATTTATTTATATCATTATATAAGAAAATACATCATTTTGGTTTATCATATTTTAATTAGTTAATTTTATTTTTTACTAAATAATTTTATCCACTAATATGCAATAAAATCATTATATATAGTAAATATTTTAAAAACATATTTTCAATAAGTTTCAATTGATTATCATTATTAAGTATGAATCATCTATATGAATCTTATGAATTTATCATAATGCATGACACTATAATTACCAGAAAGGAGTGGCTTTCTGGTACATTCGCACACTACCATTTCCCTATGATTCAATACGTGTCTGTCTTTGCACTTTCCTAGGAACGTTACCCCACCAACGGCTCAACCTGCCCGTCATTTTCAGAAGTCGCATCACAACAGCCGTTGGATCCCGATCCTAACAATAGCCCTGATCTCTTATGCTTCTCACACGACTAACCCCCATTCAACTCTGGTTAAGTTAGTTAACTGGAAGATACTAGGTCGAAAAAAGCCCTTCCATTTGAGGCTATTAACTCCTCGCCCTCACACGCTCGCATCTTTAAAACCGGCCTCCGAGACTCGCTAGGTTTGCCAAACCAATTCCCCACAGGGGTCCTTAGAGACCAAGCCTCTTCCCTCTCTCTCTTCCTTTTTCACCCCTTTCTCTTTCTCTTTCAATGGCTTCCCCTTCTTCCAGAACAAAGTCAAGTGGACCCGTTCTACGCTCTCTCTCACCCTCCACCAGATTCTGTTCCTACACCACCTCCAAAACCCCTTTCTCTTCACCTTCTTCAGCCTTTGCCTCCTCCACAGGCTCCACCTTCTCCTCCCCCTCCTCCACCTTCTTCACCAACACGCGTCACCAACACTCTCACACCAACCAACACACCCATCACCGTGCGGCCTCCCCTACACGTGTCAATCTCTATTCACCCGCACCTCCTTCATCTGCCGTACGCTTCGCCATCGACCCCCGCTCCATCTCACCAAACCGCTCCATCTCCAACCAGATCATCACCAAGAACAACCGCCCTATCTCTGGACACAAGAAAACCTGCATGTGTTCCCCCACCACACACCCTGGCTCCTTCCGATGCAGCCTACACAAGAACACTGGCAACAGCCATCACCACGCGGATTCGTACCCCTCCAATCGCCTCAATATGCGCAGATCCGCGATGAAGAACTCGCTTGTGAGGATCGGAGGCGTGGAGGGAGAGTGGGTGAAACGGGCCCTGACCGCGCTGATTCGGCCCAGTTCTCATCAACAGAGGAGGAGAGCGGCCTTCGAGCCCAGGCCCAGTCGTCTCTCTGTCATGTCCAAGGCCCAGGATGTTTGATTTTTTTTTTTTCTCAACTTATTTTTACAGGTTCGTTCTCCATTTTACTGCTATTGGGTGGTTTATCTACCCCTAGCGCCCTGATCTGCCGCCAGAGTTGGATTCCGGCGAAGCGGTTGTGAGGTAGCGGCGAGTCCTCTCCGGCGAGTTTTGATTTCGTCGTCTGGAGCAGCAGATTGGTGAATTGTCTCCTTGGCGCTTTTTCCGCATAGATCTATGACACTCGACCCACACACACAATTGCTATTGTACATAACTTTTGCTATGGAAGCAGAGTTTTGGACCAATTTTCATTTTTGCCTTCTCCATGGTTTAATTCCAGAAAACATACATCATGAAATTTACACATAAGCCTTAATTTGAGGCATGAAATCTTCCAATTACACTAATTAAATTAAACCCTAACTCTAAAATAAGTTAATTGGTGATGTGGACTCCGTTGATCAATTTCGTGACCCATATCAGTGGTTCTGTCTGCAGCGTTTGTTAATTTTCCGTCAATGGCCCCGTTTCGTTTGGCTCGGGTGGTCCTACCGTTAGGAACCGTCCCGTTACCCGTGATTCCGTTGACCATCTGTTACGTTCTTCCAGTTGCTTTGCGTGCTGTGTCAGGTACTTCTTTAGTCTTTATTGGTAATTTGCTTTTTATTTATTCATTTATTTATTTAATTTATTTATTTTATTGCTCTATTATTTGTTACTAACTTTATGTGATTTGTTTGTTCATATCTAATTTATTTAATTGAATTTATTTATTTGAAGGTTGGTAATTTATTTAATTGAAGGTTGGTTGTGCAGCTGGACTTTGGAATTGGGAATATTTGAATTCTTGTGCGTTTGAAGCTGGCATTCATAGATACAATTTAAACGCAGGCTCAAATTATTGACGAAGTATGGAGAAAGAAACCCTAAGCACGATGGAGGACCAATTCCTACGACTTCGGAAACAGGACAAGGGGGGAAGAACATAGCAAATAAAAATTAAGTTATACTAAAAAATCATCTAATTGACATATAAAATGATAATAAAAGACTATTTTAATATGAAACAAAAAAAAAGAAATAACGATAATAAATAAAATACAGATAAAGGAATCTATTAAAATTAAAGGTAAAATCTCATTATAATAAAATAAAGAAAATTTGAAAGTTGGTAACTTTCATTAAAATTAAGAAGGTTTGGTCAGGAAGCGTTGAACAAGTTTCAGAATAATAATGCACTATAATTTTGGTTTTACTTTTAAATCAATTTTGAAAACTGTTATTAATTAAGAATCATTGAGATTATGGCATTCAATAGAGGTAGTCAGGTAAAGAAAATGGAACCACTCAATTAAAAAATTACTACAGTAATATTTCCGACTTTTCTTTTTTGTTGAACATTAGTATTTTTGAGTATTATTACATGACAATTATTGATTTTAAAATTAGGGTTGACTGAAAAAACTGAAGTTATTTAGAAGCAGTGACGTTGTAATGTGGTCACCCTGGCAATCTGGAATGGTTGTGACTGTTTTAAAAGGAAGGAAGCGCACACAGCTCACAACACAACACAAACTTGCTTACACCCCACGCATTATGGTTAGATTAGATCACACGTTCATTCATGCTTAGTTTAGTTTTAAGATAATAAATAAAGAAATGAAAATAGAGCATAAATAAAGTAAAGAGAGAAATAGAAAAATATTAAAGTTTAAAGTTTAATTATCTGACAAAGTAAAAGTATGTCAGAAATAATAAAAAATAAATAAAAGGATGAACAGAAATATATATAAAAAAGTAATCCAATGTTTTGAGGTAAAACAATTGCTAGTAATATAATTGAGTGTGTGATATAATAGAATGGGGGATGAACAATTTTGGTAGACTTGTGGGGCACGAAATAATTGTTAGGCTACCGTATATTTGATCCACTGACAAGTAGGTACAATATAGTTTTGAGAAAGACCCAAGCCATATCCAAACACCTCTTACTTTACACACTTTTAATCATAGCTTCACAAATTTACCTTCCCTTTTAAGGTACCAAAAATATACATGTTAAGTTACACTAAACCTTTTCGGTATAATTACTGTTATTTTTTTTTAAATTCAATAGCAAATATCAAATATCATATAGAGATTACGTGGTTTAGAAAAATATAATTCAAACCTTTCTTAATGCCGAACAAGTGATCATCTTGCAAAATTTAGATATACATCACTTTTGATTGTTTAGTTCTGCTTTTTTGAATTTCGTAATCATTCCAAGAATTTGTGAAATTTATTTTCTACTTTTGACACACAACACAACTCACGCAAGCTTCTTGTTACCTTCTTCTCTAAGGTGACCGCAACAACATTCATTCGTCCTCTTTATCTCTGCTTCAGACCAAAGGAATAACAGAAAGAGACCACAAAAAATGAAAGCAAGTTTTTTTTTTGACCAATTTGTCTCTAGTCGATTAAAGAAAAGAAAAACTCTACTTTTGCTTATGACAACTCTTTCATTTCATTTCATGATTTCATTTTTTAATTATTTTCTTTTGGAGTTTTAGGTTAACAGATTACACATTATAGACTTGGTTCTCACGAAATTTTTAGAGACTCGCAATAAAGAAAAAAAAGAAAATCAAGGGAAAAAACCTCTGATTTTAGTTTTAGTAATATTTTTTTTTCATGATTTCAATTTTTTTAGAATTCAAAATAGTTTATTTAAAATATGATTTTTAATTTGAGTAGGAATTAGTATTCTTAATTATTTGCTGCGGGAGATTTTAACCGACAAGACCCATTTTTTTGGTTTTATTATGAGAACAAGTTTTTAGCATTAAAATATTAATTTCTCTAAAAAAAATGCGGAAAAGACACATTTATGTGATTAGTCGAAGAGGATATTCATGCACAGCAACCACTTCACACAGTGGTTTGTAAATATACCAATACATTTAAATATTTGTAAGAAATTGGATTTTGTCTCTTATTTGAAATATTATATCTTTATAAAAGAAATTTGTAAATTTTCAAGGAGTAGCTGACTCTGAGTTTGAGGAACTCGTCTATGGCGTCGAAAAACTCGTGTGTATTTTGTGGTTCACTTGTCCTCAGATATTTTCATTGCTAATAAGACTAAGCATGCCACCATCAATATAGTTGCTAAATGAATTCATACAGAGAAAAAATAGGGAAAGAGAATTTTTTTTAGTCGGTTGAGGCTGACACAAACCAATCCCACTTCTTCAAAATTACTCCATAATTCTTACATAACTCATTTTTTTTATTTGTGCATTTATTCGGATGATGTATCCATTGACAACAATGTATGGTTTGGATTTTTCAGAATTCCACTAAGATTGTAAAGCGACACGGAATCTTAAAAAAAAAAAGTAAAAACAAAATAAAGGGTGCATCCACATTTAACACAGTGGTTAACAAACAAAAGTATAAACACATTAACCACTTCAGAAATGTATATTTGTTAAATCACTATTGAATTATCATTCTCAACCACAGATTCCTTGAGAAAAAAGAGGCTACTTGTAGACAACATTGAGGCTATTGAAGCACATAATTTGGTAGCAAGATGTTCAGTTTCACATGATTCAGCAGCATCACATGTATTATACTAATTGTAACGTGTATTCAAGGTTCTGGCCTCACCCAGATACACCCAACTAAAAATTATTTTTAAAATCCAATCATATCCTAATAATTGTTCAAAATTTGCTCCTACTAAATGCATATATATGATGTAGAATATACATTGGACAAAACCAACTACGTATACGAATCTGTACACTGAGTTTACCACACATTTGGTATGGAATAAAGTATAAGCTAATATTTAAAAGAGAGAAAAAAAAAAAAAGACCATACCGAAATCACATATGGTCATCATTTCCTTGGCAAAGGTGGAGGAAAAGAAGACACGTGTCTCACACCCACCGAAATCTGATTTTAAATTTTGAGCATATTTGCCCTTTGTCGTTAAAGACGTTGAAGTATATGTATCCAACAACAACACAAAAAGAATACAAGACAGACCTGTGACTAAATGCTATTTAGTGTTATTGCGGGTATTTTATTGGATTTAACAAGAATGACTTACAAATGTTTACACTTATCTGTAGAGAAAACCTCACTATTAAAGTTTTCCATTTTGCAGCTAAACTGAAAAAAAGTTTTGTGATTTAAAGAGTGGAAGAACTAAAGAAATGTAGGAAGGAATGTGGGAGGGACAATTGGCATCTTAGGCCATAAAATTTTGTTGGAGAGACTACCCTATTGTGTGGCCCCTCATTACTAGCTAGATACCACCACAACTTATGTGCTTCCTTGCTAGCAATTTGCTGTAATGCACACTATTAGCTGTCCAACAATTCTTCAAAGTCACATCACCATTTGACAAACTAAAAGCTGCACTATTTGTTTACTGCATACCCAGTAATTTTAGCATCAGTTCTGATTCTTAATGAGGTAAAGTTTTTAATTTTATTGCCACATAATCTAATAACAATAATAAAAATAAGTACATGATAGTGTTCTGATACTAAAATTGGTAAATAAACTTGATGAGTAAAAAAATAAATATATGTATAGAAAAATAAGTTGAAGTGAGTGCATACATATTTATACCTCCATTATTGATCATTGTAAGAGATTGTATGAAGCAATATGTTAGAGATATTAACCTATAATAAGACTAATATGATATACTATCTAAAACTTTGTCCATAACATGTGAACATGAAATATTTATGAACTTTATTCATAATTAATGTATGCTAAAGATCTCACTTATTATCTTAGTGTGGTTTTTTCTTTAAATTATATATTTTACTTTTTCATTTATAAAATTTGAATCCGAAACTTTATCTAAAAAATTTGAGCTCAGTGTAACTCAATCTCAAAAACAACGACCTGTTACTTATTCTTTACCCCCTCCCTCCATTATATCCACACGTATATTTTATAAAATTTCAAATTAAGATAATAACGAAAATATTCAATAATAAAACATAAAATTGGACTGATACGAATTTTTGTAACTAATTTTTTTTACGGGAATATATGCATGACTGCAGATTTGGGCTTCTTTAAATCTTGTTTGGGACGAATTCTTCCTCCCCTCCATACCTTCTTTCTGCACCTCCATAATAAATTTTAATTCTAAAAATGACCTTGTAGAAATTATCAAGTTATTCTTATTTCAAATGAGAACCGAATGATTGATTGTCCGGTTTTCAAATTTAAAAAAAAAAATGAGATCCGGATGAACTAGAGGGGGTGCCATCCGGTGTGTAAGTTGTGAACCGGACGTCACCCCGTCCGATTCACAAAATTTGAGAATCGGACAGGATGACATCCGGTTCACAACTTAGATTTTTGATTTTTTTTTTATCTTTCGTTCTTCATTTGCCTTAATTAAATTGAAACCTAATCAGGAGGAGTGAATGTACAAAACAGATTGGCTCTTCATTTGCCTTAATTAAATTAATTGACTCTTCCTATAATGCAACATAGGACACTCTTCTTTGGCTCTTCATTTGCTTGAATAAATGAAACCCAACGAGGAAGAGTGAAAAGTGAACGTGCAAAACAAATAGACTCTGAAATACAACAAAAGAGATTCTGAAATGCAGCATAAGAGATTCTTTATTTAAAATAAAATGGGATTGGAGATTGGAATAAGAGACTTTTCATTTTTTTTTTACTTTTAAGTAGGTGACAACACATATAACAAAGTCATAATTTAATTGTATTAAGTACAAAAAAAGGTGATAATAGTGCACAAAATTACAATTTTCTTACTGTCACCGTGCACAAAGTTATTGTTAATTTAAAAAAAATGAAAAAATGTGAACAGGATAAACATGCCATCCGGTTCACATTTGTAAAAAAATGTAAATCGGATGAGCATGCCATCCGGTTGTCATTTTGTTTTGCAAATGACAACCGGATGACATGCTCATCCAATTTAATTTTTTTTTCAAATGTGAATCGGATAGGGATGCTATCCGGTTGTCATTTTCAAAACAAAATAAGAACCGGTTGAAGCTCATCCGGTTGTCATGATGCTGCCAGATCGGAAAAACTCTCCGTTTGCCATCGACAGTCTCCAAAACACTAAATCAACTACTCTAATCAACATCACTTATTAATTGTTAATAAACATAAAAAATTGCTTACCTAGGACTTGTTTAAATGAAGATTTGAGAGAAAGGAAGACAAGCTATGAAATGAATATAGGGATGAAGGGTATTTTTGTTTTTATATTTTTAGTGAAGGGCATAATTAACAATAAATATGAAAGTGCAAGAAGAAGAAGGTACGGGGGTGGAGGAAAAATTCGTCCTTTTTCGGATCATGTTGGTTACGGAACTTAGCCCATGTGCTGGAAGTTGGGCTTGAGTTATAACCGTAACAGCTTGCACGGATAATAATAGATGTTCTCTGCTGTCTCTCTACAGCAGGGAGTTCTTAATCCGAAGATCTGAACCATTGATTGTTTTCTTTCTTACATCCTGTTGTCTGATTGGTTTGCAGTAACCAATGGATGGTTGTGATGAGCTGAACATTAGCTGGAGGATAAAGCTAGTTGAACAGGATCTGTTTTGGTTGTGATTCTTGGCTTGGCGCCTTGGCCAGGGTTACAAAAAGAATAACTATAACAAAAGCAAGAACATGCATGGTCCACGTTCCCCTGTTCTTCTTTTCCGAGCAAAATCATGCCTTCCTTTTCCACTCTCCGGAGATTCTCTCTGTTCACCCAACGCTTCGGTACCCTAAATTTTTCCACTTCCCAATCTTCTTCTTCTCCCAACCCACGTCGCATTTCCAAGTGGGCTTCAGGTTCAGCCACTGTTGCAGGCGTAGCCACTGTTGCAGGCGTAGCCTCTGCTCTTGCCCTTTTCTATTGCTACAGCTCACCCACTTCGCCCTTCGAATCCGGTTTCTTTAACAATACCCCTCGCAGTTTTTCACTGCCATTCTCTGGAAAATCATCCCTTCCTGAAACTACTCATGGTTTGCTTTTTCGAGGTATCTTTTTTCTTTCCAAATGATTTACCCTCTCCCCCAAATGTTTTCGTTTAATCTTACGGCTAGTACCAGAAGACTAAACGTACTTTCTGTTTCCTTGCAGATGCCTACAGAGCCAAGGTTTTCTTCAACTATGAGAAGCGCCTGCGGTTGCACAGTCCACCCGAAAAGGTGTTTTATCTCTGTTACTTATATATATATATATATATATATATATATATATATATATATATGTGTGTGTGTGTGTGTGTGTGTGTATATATATGTGTGTGTATGTATAACAGGTTGAATTGCCTAATTGCATTACCTGCATTGTGGTACAAAACCATTTATGTATACCGAATTCAAGATAAATAGTTTGATTCTTTTTGAAATTTGATAATTCGGGATTTGTTTTTCTCTTGGAAATAATACATTAACACTTCAAGCTACGTTAAGTATATGTTAAATTTTGTGTTGGATTATTCAAATTATGTTGAAATACCAATTAATGTGATTTTAGATTACGTATTTGACTTAGACCCATTGTAGAGAATTTATTCAAACTCTAAAATTTATTTTGAGGTCAGCAAATTTGCTTGTGTTTTTTGTCAAATCAAATACTTGCATGAGGTGGCATGTTCACAACAATAGAATAAAAAGTCGTAGCAGCTACTATTTGTAATTTCTGCTTAACGCCAATCATATACATTAAACCAAACATGCACTTTGGATGGCTTTTGTGTTTAATAGAAAATTTTATACTGAGTTTAAGTGTTGACTTGCTTCTGAAGTGAAAAGTTCTAAGCATAAATGACTGCAATTCAAAATTAGTTTCAATCAAAATCAGTTTTACAAACGCCAATCTTTACATTGACAAAATCTACTCTTCTGTATTAAGGTTTTTGAATACTTTGCATCTTGTCGTACTCCAGAAGGAGAGATGCTCATGAAGCCTATGGACCTAATGCGAGCAGTTGTTCCTGTTTTCCCTCCATCAGAATCCAACCTAGTAAGAGAGGGATACTTGAAAGGTGAAAGAAGTCCTGGCCATTTGTGCTGTCCCCCTTCGGATTTTTTTATGCTTTTTGATGTAGACAATGATGAACTTATATCCTTCAAAGAGTGAGTTCTGTAATCTGTATTCATGGGAGGGCCTGAACCTTTTTTAGATCAGAGAGCTGGGTGTAAACTAGTTATTACCCTCTGTCTCTTTTTCTGTGTTTACATAATGGTCTCATTTTAACTGGAACAGGTATATCTTCTTTGTAACTTTGCTTAGCATCCCAGAATCAAGCTTCTCCGCAGCATTTAAAATGTTTGACAAGGATAATGACGGGTCAGTGCCCATGCTACCTTCTTTCAATGAATTATCAATCATATTTTGTAGACCTTACATGTTAGTAGCCCGTGTTAGTAACTTGGTTTGTTGTAAACTGTGATTATTTCTTGTAAAATAAGTTACAGTTTTAACATTTGTAACCATATGGTCAGTTCTAAACATGCTGCTTGCTAATCATCTGTTAATCATCGTATAATTGCTGATAGACTCTTATTAATGGCATCAAATCAAAGAGACAAAAAATTATATTATTACAGTGTCATCATTCTGGCTGCATCTTAAATTTGATTTGATGTTCTTGTGGGTGATAACTCTTCCCATTTTGTTCTTCATTCCTAGTGACATTAATTAGTTTTCTCCATTTCCAGAGAGATAGATAAGGAAGAATTCAAGAAAGTGATGCAATCAATGCGGTCTCATACCAGACAAGGTGTTCACCATGGGGATGGAAGACGAACTGGCCCAAAGGGCGGTGCTTCTGTAGAGAATGGAGGGCTTGTGGAATACTTATTTGGTAAAGATGGAAAGGGACGCCTAAAGCATGATAAATTCGTTCAGTTTATAAGAGACTTGCATGATGAGGTATGTCTCTAGTTGCTTCTTTGCCTTACATATGCAGTTGAGATTTAACAGGATAACTTGAAATTCGTGCTCCTATATTTGTGGATTTGAAATCCTTCCATACACCTTTTCGACATTTAATTTTGGTTTAATTCCTCATTGTCCCATGCTTGCATAATTCAGTCTACACATACACTTCTTTTTTCCAGCCTTTCAAAGGGGAACTAATATGAATTAAAATGGTAACTATAAGAACCAAAACAAGTTAAAAAGTGTGTGTGTATTGATAAAAACAACTCGTTTCTAAGTGGAAGGACTAAAAAGCCAACGTAGTATAATTATAAGGATCAAAAGTAATTAAGTCTTTAACTTTTTTTGGATGAGTTACATTTCTTTATTGACTTTAGAATGATTATGCATGAAGACTAATTATAATATTACGTGTATAGATTGTGAGGTTGGAGTTTGCTCATTATGATTACAAATCTCGAAAAACTATATCGGCCAAGGACTTTGCACACTCCATTGTTGCTTCTGCTGACGTGAGTCATCTAGGCAGGTTGCTTGAACTGGTTGATGGATTGACCAATGATCCACGGTTTAAGGATGTACGCATAACATTTGAGGAGTTCAAAAGCTTTTCCGAGCTGCGCAAAAAGTTATTACCATTTTCGTTGGCCATTTTCAGTTTTGCTGAAGTACAAGGCCTGTTAACAAGAGATGATTTTCAGCGAGCTGCATCACATGTACAACCTTTTGATTTCTTGCTTATTTTAATAAAAAAGATGATTATAGGGGTAACTTTTAGAAACCCTTTATAACAAAAAAAAAAAAAAAATCCAGAAATATTGGTGGCTTATCATATATTTTGTATCAATTCTATGATAGAGACTTCACTTTGAATCAAGTTTATAGATTATGTAAAATGGGATGTAGGTGTTAGAAAGGGTGCCACAATGCTAAAAGTATGTTTCTGATTTCTATATACCAACTTCTTAAAATGTCTTTTCAATAAATTCTTATGGTTTTGATTGTTCAATTACAGGTTTGCGGTTTATCTCTCTCGGACAACGTGGTAGAGATTGTTTTCCATTTGTTTGACGCAAATGGGGATGGAAGCCTGAGTACAGAGGAGTTTGTTAGAGTGCTACAACATCGAGAAAGAGACATTGGTCAAACCGTGGAGACTGGAATCATGGGGTTTTTGTTATGCTGCTGGAAATGTACAGACACCTCTCCATCTTCACGGTTGTTTTCCTGATTTTGATTTAGGTTACCTGTATCCTCATGTCAATACAACACAGTAGGCAGTATCCAGAACTGTTAGTTCTGAGAAGTAAACATACCTCAGCTGTGTAAACTATTCTTCTTTCAGTTTCATAAAATTTGTTTTTGGAGAATTCCAGTGACAGATGATGTTCACCGATCTTGAGAATGGTTTGTTGTATTTGTTGGAAATGTGTACGCATGTAAAGCCACTACCACGCCAGCATCAAGAGAATAACATTAACAACCAACTACAGCCATTACAAAAGTCAGAAGCTAAAAATAGCTATTGAAAAAAAAAAAAAGTACTAAAGGTGATTACAGTACATGCGTGTCAAAATAACAAGGAAAAACAAATCAGGTGTCTTCTGCCTAACTACCCAAACTCAACCGACACTTTGTTTGGTTTTCAAAGGAAAAAAAAAAAGAGTAAAAAAAGTGAGAATATAGAAACTAGATTAAAAAAATAATTTAAGACTGTATAGTTGAAAAGAAAATGAAAAGAGAGATTTTTTTCTTCTTCTATTTGATTGAGTAGGAAAAAAACATATAAATGACAAAGAAAACATAAACACTCAAATAAAACTAATAGCAAACAAAGATGAAAAAAACCAACTAATTAAAAATTACAGGAATTAAAATAAAGTGAAATAGTAAAAAATACAAGTTGATATGCGCATTATTCTATAATACTTTTAATTATAAATAATTATTAGTACATTTTTAGATAATTATTATAAAAAATAATAAATTTACAATTAAAAAATGTTTTAATGGTATTAAATATATCATTTTCCCTATTTTTTATTATTTTAAATAAGAAATGATTTAATAATGAATTCGAGAACATTAAAGTTAAAATAAATAAATTCTTGCTATTTACACTTTTACTACATAGTATTTAGTTACACTCATGATAAGTGGATAATCATACAACTTTATTAAACTAATTTATAACTGCTGTTATTATTATCATTTTATCACATAATTTAATTTATATTGTAATTAAATATTTTTTTATTAAAAAGAATTGTAATGAGATTTTATACAGAAAAGGTGCTTGACAAAATACTCTTTTTGTCAAAAATACTTTTTTCCTACTGCGTTTTAACTGCTCAATATCATAAACAAAACTTATTTAGTAAGACTACATATGCAAGTTTAACTATATTTGTATCTATTTATGATGTAAAAATTTATTTCATCATTAAATTTGATGGGTGTGAATTTTGTACTAATTTTATTTTTTTTATAATAAACATATTGTATACTTGTACTGCATTTGTATTAACTCATTTATTAAATATTTGATTATAAAAATTAGAAACAATTAAAAAATATGATATTATTACAAATTTAATGTTAAAAGAACAAATAATTTTTTCTCTTTAATGTTAAATAAAAAATTATAATTCATAAATTTAAAGAGATAGTATTAAATGACTTAAAAATATTTTCGCAATTTAAAATATGAAGGGATATGAAAAAAAGAAAAGAAATTCAGTATGTTAAAGTTAAGAAGGCCAATATTCCTATCCCATCATTGTAGTTATTTTCTATTACCAACAGTTTAACAAGTTCAAATAATATGGTTATTTATTTGTCATATATGACTATCACCATTTTACAAATATTCTAATGACAGTTTAAAATTTATTTTTCATTTAAAACGAAAGTCTATTTCAATTAAATGAAGTTTATATATATATTTTTAAATAACCATATGTATCTCCAAGCATATACCACCGAAGTGAAACTTTGATCCTTATGGCAGCGTTGACTTGGGCCAAACGAAGCCCTAAAGATAAGTGCTTATGCAATAAACACGGCTTAATCTATAGTGCCGCAATTACTGTCGTTGTGTTCTTCACAATTTTCTCTGCATAACATATTCATTCCCCGAAGACCAACCGTTCAATTCAGTTCTCCTTTTTCATCTACCTGCATCCTCTTCCTTTCTTCCTCCTTCATTCATTTCTCTTTCTCAAATCTTGATTGGGACTCTTCCTTTGGTTCTTAATGGGAAAACCCACAGGGAAGAAGAAGGGTATCTCTACAACTCCGGGTGCTGCAAATTCGCACGCCAAACCTGCCAAGTCCTCCAAGGCTTTCGATGAAGACACGGCAATGTTCATTAACATGTCACAAGAGTTCAGGGAAGAAGGTAACAAGTTGTTTCAGAAGAAGGACCACGAAGGCGCCATGCTCAAGTACGAGAAGGCACTGAAGCTGCTTCCGAAGAACCACATAGATGTCGCACACCTTCATACCAACATGGCCACGTGCTACATGCAATTGGGTCTCGGGGAATTCCCTCGAGCCATTCACGAATGCAATTTGGCGCTGGAAGTGTCTCCAAGGTACAGCAGAGCTCTTCTCAGAAGAGCCACATGCTATCGTGAGCTTAATCGCTTCGATTTGGCGCTCAGGGATGTCAATCTTGTTTTGAGCATGGAGCCAAACAATCTCTCCGCGTTGGAGTTTCTCGAGAGTCTCGCGAAATCAACAGAGGAAAAGGGGGTCTCTGTTGATGATAAAAGGATGGATTTTGATACCACGGTTTATCACTCTCCTTCTCCTTCTTCACAAAAAGTGAAGAAAAAAAGAGGTAAAAAAATTGAGGACAAGGTGGTTGTGGAGGAAAAGCTGGGTGTTATTGTTGAAGATAAAAAGGTGGTTTCCAAAACAATTGGGCAAGAAAGCAAGGTGGTTTCAAAAACAATTGGGCAAGAAAGCAAGGTGGTTTCAAAAGCAATTGAGCATGGAAAAAAGGTAGATTCAAAAGCAATTGAGCACGAAAAAAAGGTGGTGGAAGTCGAACCTGTGGAGGAAGAAAAACCTGTCACGATCACAAGGAGCGTGAAGTTGGTGTTTGGAGAAGATATAAGGTGGGCTCAATTACCCGTGAATTGTAGTGCGAAGTTGGTGAGGGATATAGCTAGGGACCGGTTTCCAGGTTTGAAGGGAGTTCTTGTAAAGTATAAGGATAAAGAAGGTGATTTGGTTACTATCACTACTACAGATGAACTGAGGTCAGCTGAAAAGTCTGCTCCTGAGAAGGCATCCTTTAGGCTTTATATTTCTGAGGTCAGTCCAGATCAAGAACCTTCTTATGATGGAACAACAACCAATGGGGATGAGGTGCAAAGGGACGGTGGTAAAAGAAATGATGGTGTTGAGAATAGGGGTATGGAAGAAAGCAGAAATGAAGATGCTGCAAAAAAGATGATTACTGTGGAGGACTGGCTTCTCCAGTTTGCAAGATTGTTCAAGAACCATGTAGGGTTTGAGTCAGATTCTTATCTAGATACTCATGAGTTTGCAATGAAGCTGTACGGAGAAGCGATGGAGAATACGGTAGCAAGCACTGATGCTCAAGAACTTTTTGGAATTGCTGCTGATAAATTTCAAGAGATGGCTGCCTTGGCACTGTTTAATTGGGGAAATGTTCAAATGTCCAGGGCAAGGAACCAAGGTTCCTTTTCGGGGGATGGGGCCAGAGAATCTTCCTTGGAACATATAAAAGCTGCATATGAGTTGGCACGAAGGGAGTACGAGAAAGCAGAAATGAGATATGAAGAAGCCTTGAAAATCAAACCTGACTTCTACGATGGATATCTTGCTCTTGGGCATCTGCAGTTTGAGCAAGCAAGGCTGTGCTGGTGTTATGCATTGGCATGCAAGGACTCAGATGCTGGCTTTTCTAATGAGGTTCTACAACTCTATAACAAGGCAGAGGATAGCATGGAGAAAGGCATCTTGATGTGGGAGGAGGTTGAGGAGCAGCGTTTGAATGGAATATCCAAATCAGATAAATATAGAGAACAGTTAGAGAAAATGGGCTTGGATGGTCTTGTCAAAGATGTTTCTGATGATGAAGCTTCAAAGCAAGCTGCAAAAATGAGGTCTCAGATACACCTTCTATGGGGAACCTTGTTGTATGAACGTTCTGTTGTGGAATATAAGCTTGGCCTTCCCACATGGGAGGAGTGTTTGGAGGTTGCAGTTGAAAAGTTTGAACTGGCTGGAACTTCTGCAACAGATATTGCTTTCATTGTAAAGAATCACTGCTCAAATGAAACAGCACTTGAAGGTATGGGATGGACAAATGTGATATTCCTTTAAAATTAATATTTTAGGATTATAGATAGCTAACAATCCATTCTTCTTAATGACAGGGTTCAAAATTGATGAGATAGTACAGGCATGGAATGAGATGTACGATGCTCATGGGTGGCAGTTTGGTGATCCATCATTTCGACTTGAACCATTGTTCCGTCGGCGTGTTCCTAAACTCCATTCCATCTTGGAGCAGTTTTAAGTTTTCTTCAATGGTTTAAAATTCTTCAGAGGCATTATTTCTTTTGTCTTCATATTTTTTAAGCCGTCTTCATCCCATTCTTAGACGGGTAAGTGAGACCATACATGTTCTACAATTTTGTTTTCCGTGCTCCTCTTACTGAAGATCTTCTCCCAACAGCATTTAATTATGTTTTGAAAATTTATGCTTATAACTGAAATTGTTGTTTCATGAACAACTGGATGATAGAATAGCTGGCTAGATGCTTTCTGTTGGCATGATTTATTTGTGTTTTGAATGGGGGAGAGGGGGGTTCAATTGTTGTTCAAGATTTGCATGTTCAAAACACTACTGAGGTTATTTGTGTTTGTGGTAGGAAAGATCTTAGAAATTGTAGTGTTTTTTTTCAAGTATATCAATTTGCGCGTGTAAGCCAAACCTTAATCTTCTTTTATAATTGCGAACAAACCAAGAAGGTACCAAGATGAGTTGGCTGAATAACCAGAACAAATAGATAATAATAGGTGCCAGTTACCTACCAACACAATTCTGATGGTGAATGACTTTCTACTGTCCAAGATGTTTGTTTAGAATCAGGGTAAGGCATTGATTGTGCCTCCAACCCGCCACCCAAACATTTAGACTTGTCTCCAGATTACCATGGCATTAGGTATTAATGAGAAAATGGTTATCATGAGTGGTTTTCTGTTAAGTTTTGTAGTGAGAATTTGAGAAACAAATTCATCTAATACATCAGGAAAAAAAATTGTGAACAACTTCTGAGGAAAGGAGAATCCTTCTTCCAGAAATAACTTAGGAGATCAAATGACTTTGCTAATGAATTTTGATACAGTGGCACTCCATACAGTAGACTTGAAGAAAGAATATCAAACAAACAGAAAGTGTTTGTTAAGAGGGGGAAAAGGAAATAAAAAAACTAGGGGATTTTACATGCTGATGTGGTTCCTGCATAACTAATGATTATCCGTGTTCTGTTCCCCCCTCTCATATGCAAGAGGCATTGTATTGTTTTTATTGACCTTCCATAAGTGCAATATTAGAATTGAGCGGGAATATGTTCTTGCCTAGTAGGATTTATATAAACTTGTATAATGACATAGAAACATGCACAATAGTTAATGTAGCTAATATTTATGTATTATTAACTAATAATAGCAAATCTTTGGGGTGACCTTCTCATATTCATCCCCTTTTTTTTATGGGATTTATAAAATATAATTGTTTTGAGTCACTGTTTGATTGATATCACTGTTCATGGTGACCACTGCCACTTACTTTATCACATGAATGACTCCAGTAAACAATTGAAGATGAGATTTTTCAGTTTTCATTCGGTGCCCTCACTTCCCTGACTGGAAGAAACTTTTGGCTTTTGGCGTTAGACTTAGGACAGAAACCGGTCACTTAAGATAACACTAATCACATTGTCTATACTATGTAACGAAAAGCTTCGGTTACATTTTTAATTGACAATGTTAACCGTTACTATATTAATATTTGGGTTACAGAAGAGTACTGGACTGACTCATAATAAAGTTTAAGAATAGGTTTTGCATGTTACAGTTGTCCTTAACATTTAATATTTCCATTTGTTCTGTTTTCTTTCATTGTTATAAAATTACATTATTATATACCTTCAACTATGTTTTTTCTATCTTTTTGCTCAATTACCTTTTATCGTTGTTGATTGATATCCATATAATTGGCCTGAAAGGGTTTCTTGCCTTTTTTGCAGGGATTTTTGTTCTCCATACTGTTGTTTAGCTCATTGTTGGGTGCTATGATTGGATTATTTTTTCTGATGCCAGTGTTATACTAGTTGGAATTTCAGACTAGAAAACCTGGTTATATATATTATTCTGTTTTTATACTTGAAGGAATTTGCTGCGGGGGTTCATTCTTTATGTACCAATTTATTGGATATAAAGGTTTAGGTGAAAGGCTTGTGATTAATATTGTAATGTGTCCTTGGCAAGTGATTAAGTGGTGTAATGTAACAATATGGATATCAAGTATCACAATAGTATTTCATTTTTATCATATTTTTGGTCCAGTTCTATATATGGCCCCCTGTTATTTCATGTTTGAATGACCACTAAATAGTTAGCAACCCCTGCTTCTGTCATCTGTCTTACATGATACGCACAGGATTATCTTAAATTTACTATAACTAATTGAAAAATTTTACTTCAGAGCCTGATCTCTTAGTTAATATGATAATTAGGAAAAAATCTTTTATAATTATAAAAAATGAAGACGACAAAATAGTAGTAATTGTATGAATTTGTTGAAGTTGGAGCGTAATTTTGGTGGAATGTCAACCCAGACATTATTCTAACTAATTTGTGTTCGTGACCATTGTGGCCAATAGACTTGTTAAAATGTATCAAAATGTTCGCTTTACTTCATTTATTTATTTTTTATTACCCATACCTATATGAACAGTTAAGTGAGTGCAAAAGTGAAATTTTAGTAAGTAAACTGTAATACCGACTTAAAATATCCATAATGTATTGCTGCTTAAATGATTTGTTATACATGCATTCACTCTAATTTAAGATGGTTAAAGTGTATGTTTAATTTATTTTAATTTAAGCTGGTAAGGAGTGTGGCTTACGACAATAGTTACTGTAGATCCACCTTAACCACACCATTGAGATAGAAGTGAATTGGGATTTTAATTTTTTTTACAGCTAATAAACTTAAAAAAAATGGATGTACCTTTGAGTTTATAAAATAAAAAAAATATATCAAAAAGTAAAGTAGAAGATAAGAGTAGGAAAAAATTACCAAAGATATCTACTTGTTTTACATTGAGTGGGTACAGTTCATTTAATATAAAAGAGATTATTCGTATTATTTTGGGAAATTATATTATAAACATGTTTTCTTTTTCAGGTGAAACATTTAATTATAGAATATATGAATTCAATCTCTTGAATAATTTTTTTAAGATAGATAAGGATTCAGAAAATTTTTTTAACAACAATTACTTTCTGTTTAAATATCATAATCTTATAGTTTTCTTTGCTCTTTTTTTCTTTCTCAAAAATCTAGTTTTTCTCTAACTTCACACTAAAGATCAAAAGTTCTAATCCAATTCTAGGTGTAAGATAGAAGAAACATAGCATATCACCATTTTGGTTTAGGTAAGTGCCAATTTTTTCATGTTTTTGAACAGTTTAAGATTCTTGTAAAAAAAAAAGAAAAAACCCTCTACGAGTACTTTCTTGCATGTAGTCTTAGAGACATCAATAATAATCCTTGTTTATTTTGGATCCTTAGAGTAGTTTCAGATCATTGATCAGAATTGTATGTTGTAGGTTGAGGTATCCTTGCAAGGGGTAGCTTGAAGTCTTTTATAACTGATTTTTCTCTTAGACAGGTAAGGGAAGCTAAACTGACATGTCTGTGTAAATACCGAGTTCTATATTCAAATTGAGTTCTTAAGATTTGAAAAATTAATGTGAATATGCTTGAAAAAATTGCATACTTTTTCATTTGACAGGTTTGGATTGATTTTAAATGTGAAATGAGTTGAATTGATTGATTGATATTTTGTAGTTTTAGTTTGATGGTAGTATTAGAAGTTGGTATTGTGAATGTATGCAAATTTATTTCATAATTTGGGGGCTGATTGGTTCATCTATATGTATATAGGTAAATGACCTGTAACTATTAAGAAAATATAATTTTGAATGTGGTTAGACAGTAATATAATATTTGCTGCAATTTGATTAGCCATGATCTAGAATTGATTTGAAAGAAGTATATAAGTATTATGAGTTACCACATTGAGTTCATGACTTATTTTGGAGAGGAATGAATTTTTGAAAGAAACTTACTAATAGTTTGATAAAAATGATAATTTGAAATTGTATATGATTGTGAAATAAGGAGAGTAAGAAATTAATTGGATGGTGAATTGAGTAAGCACAAGATATTTTGAATCATGCAGCTGTGAATCATGCAGCTGCGTCAGGCTCAATTCCTGAGAGGGTGCTCTCGGGTTTGAGTGGTGCTGGGCACCACTTCTTGGGCTGGACAAGAGGCAAAATACTGCTATGAGTTTTTAATACATTTTTTCTTGATGCTAATAACCTTTTCTTTGTATTACAACATATATGGGTAGTAACCTGTGATTTTGAAGTGTTGATAACTATTGTGGAATAGCATTTTAGACTTAGTATTTTTAGAAAAAAATATCAGGTAAGAATAATATAAGATGTGCGTTGTTTGAGGATTTGTCGAGAAGAAGGTATCCTGACTCTACTGGTACCTTATAATTACATAGATGAATGGTACCATGTGGTGAGAGTTGAAGGAGGTCCATTTAACTAAAACTGCAGTTTGAAAGAGTTGGTTAGGACATATATATGGATTTACCTTGTCAGATGATGTTATGATTGGTTGAAAACTGTGTGGCTTCAAAGTTAGAAGGGTAATCTGATAAGTGCTAACCTCTGAGTCTAATTTAATGCACGATTGAGTAAATGTCTATGAAATATTGAAATGTGACTTTGATTTTTAATTATAAATGTTGGAATATTTATTTTAAACATGTTCTAAATAGTTAGTTTACCCTTCTTCTGTGGTTGTTTGTGTGTTTTTTTTTCCTTATCTATGATGATTGTGTGTTACATAGGAGCATTTAGTTATTTGATGATGAAGTTATATCAGAGTAGTTATTTGATGTTTATTTAGTTACATTCTAAATATGTGTAAACTTTTAAATCCCTATGAAGAGAGATTATATTTTAAATGACTCTACTAGATTATCTTTTGTTGTTTATGAAAATGTTTTAATATTTAAGCTTTTTTTGGCTCCTAGATAATGGATTTTTATAGGGTGTTACATTTATGGTATTAGAACAGTTCGTTCTTAGGATGACTGAGTTCTTTGTGGTTCTTTTGCGTGTTAATGTTTATTTAAAAATCTAGTTTCAAGAAGTAGTTAAAATGTGTCTAGTTGAATGTTTTAGCAAGGATATTTTTAACCTTGTCTATGTTTGAGTCAAAATGATTGTCGTGAGTGAAGATGAAAATATTAAGAAAGAAGAAAATATTGATAAAGGTGGGGGGGGGGGGTGCATACTCATGACTAAAGGGAGAAGATTTTCTATTTTAATCCTACTAGTTTGATGTACAATTGAAGGATATGTTTAGGATGATTAATTATATTTTGTGTGTAACTTGATATTGGACATGTGTTGGGTTTAAATTTGAAATATTTTCTTATATTAAATGTTTGAGGGGAACTGAAATGTTATATCTAGGGTATTTTGTTTTGAAAATAAAAAAAAGGTGAATAGTGAATGTATGTTGTGTGTTCTATTTTTGATTTTAGGTTGTTCAGGTGGAATATTTGATTTGTTCTGATTCTGTGTGAAATAAAAAGTAAACATGGAACAAAATCTTGGTTTATGACTCTATGTAGTGTGATTGGTTACGAAGTGCCGATTTAGAGGCAATATTTCATGGAGAATGAAATATAGTTATAGTATTATTGAGGGATTGATCGTTACTTTATAAAGGGATTTGTAAATTTTCATGTATGCTTGTAGTTTAATTATTGGTTAGAGCGGAGTATGTATGCTTGTAGTTTAATTATTGGTTAGAGCGGAGTATTTTGATTTTTTCTTATGTTTTTAGTAAGTGTATTTAGTTTTGTTCTTTTTGAGCTAACTATAGTTTTCCTAAATTGAATATGAAAATATGACAGTGGAAGGCCATGAAGGGTTTGAACCTGGATATTTGTGTTATTAGTGCTTGTGTAAACATTAGTATTTATAGCTTATTGCTTAAAGTTTTTTCTCTTAGTATTTGTAGAGCGAGCTTATTTATAAGACTACTATCCGTGTATATTCTATTTTGATTATTGATGGATTTCTAACTATAGTTTCATTTAGTCAAATGTTAATTTTAAGTGTGTCATTACCTTATCATTATAAATAACCCTTAGATACATGACGATGTTAGACAATTTAGATTTTCCTCAACTTTGATGGGTGGAATAGAATGATATGTATTTGTTTAGATTTAGATTAAAATAATCGAGTGCAAATTTTCTTAAACATTGGAAACAATAAGTTATTTTCTTTCTTTGTTTTAAGGTGTTATGAGTTGAACAACATTTCCATTCCAACCGTCCAACAATTTAGTTGTGGTCTAACATTAAGGAATCCTCAAACAAGTTATATAACAGTGAAATTTTGTAAGATTTTTGAATGATTAAAACAGTGAAACATCCATGTACCACGGTAGGACTCCAATAGTAATATTGTTTTCAATAAGAGCTAAAATAACGCTTTTTTCACATGTTATGGTAGTGCTATCATGATTTAGATAAAAACAAAAAAAATTATTTCTACCATTAAAAAAACATTGTTGTTTAGAGTTTTTCGGATATAATTACAAAGTTTTATCTAACTCAAGCATCATCTTTTATTTTTCACATTACTATGCTCTTCTTATGCTTGATTGATGGTGAATGATTATATAAACTGTGTGGTTGTCACATTGTTCATTTATGATATTTTCAAAGACCACTCTCTTTCACCAATTTTCCATGTAACCTTCCATTTTAGTTAGTATTAGATTTAATTTGTATGAATTATCATATCATATCAGTTATATGTAAATAGGGAAAACAAAGATCTAGCTATTAGTCAGGGATTCCCTTGTATTATATAGTTAATCACTTTATTCTCTGATTACAAATAAAGTTGTGTGTGTGGCACAACACACACTTCTAGTAAATCTTATAAGGAAAGCATTATGTTGTGTGTATTTGTGTTGCTTCACTAGTTCTTATTGTGAAAATTCTTACTTTTGATGTGAAAATTAGATCTTATTATTTGGAATTATTTAGGAGATTGTGTCATAAATTTATCCCTTTTCGGGATGGTTTAAGACTTATATATATATATCATAGTGCATGATAGTTTATAATCTTGGTGCTTTGTTCAAATCTATGCAATCTGTCTAGAAAAACTTGATTCTAGGTCTTTTTCCTAGTGAATAAGTAGAATTGCAATAATTTATTCGTACTTGTGATCTTCTGACTGTTTACCTTATGATTGTGACTAATGTAGTTGCTATTAGCATCTCTCATAATTTAAATCGACCTCAAGTTTTGCAAATTTTGAAAGCATATAAATTTTAAGGTGGAGTGGTTCCATTTTGTTTCTGTTAAAGTGAAAGGGAATGTTTCATATGATGAATTTTTTCCACTAATAATCTAGCAAATGTTTTATCTTGTCAAATGGTTTTGATTCATAACAGTGTCAAGACAATTTAATGTTTATATGCAATAGTTTTTGGATAACATGCAAATGTAGTAAAATATTCTTGTGGATTGTGAATAATCATTTCTAAAGTGTTGTCTCCTTAATTAATTCCTTAATTAATTATTTCATGAAATTAACTATATGATTTAGTGTTTTAGTTTTGGTTATTGGATGTTTGGTTTATTCAACACTTGTATGATAGGTTTCTCATATGCAACTGTTTTCAAAACCTTCTCCTTTGTTAATCCAATATAGTTTACATGATGCCTTCTTGAAAATTTATATTTAATTTTTGAACTTATCATGTATACTTTGTGTGAGCTAATAATCATGTAGATTTTAATTTTCTATGTATTATTTTAATGCCATAATGCTAAAAGGTATCTCATTAAATAATTAAGTGGACAAATATGGTATATATAATTATGCACGCGATGATGGTATTAGTAATATTTTTGTATTTATTTGCTAAGTTATAATAAGAAAAATTATGATTCATTATGAGTAGTAATAGATGGATTAACCAAGACTATGTACATTTTACCAATTGAATTGAGAGAATTCTATATAGAAGTTAATCATATTCATCAATGTAATAGCCATATTACATGGTATGTCCTTCAGCCTAGTATCAATCACAGATTTCATTTCACTTCTAGTTTTAACATACAATTCTACATATTTTAGAAATCAAACGAACTATCCAACCCTCAAAGGATTTGCTTCGAACTGCCTCTTGGATTATTTGAGTAGTTAGGATAAAATTTTAAATTGGGTAGAATGTTTTTATACTAAGTCTGTAGATTTATATTGGAAGATAGAGGAAACCATGAGAAAAATCTATTGTTATATTTTTCTAGTAAGTCAATTTTTGAGGACAATTTTTTTTATTATTGGATAGATGATAAGGATTTAGAAAATCATTTTAACAAAATCCACTATCTCTTTATACATCAAAACCCTATAATTCTCTTTACTCCCTATCTCTCTAAAAAATCTAGTTTTTCTCTTGTTTTAGATTCAATTCAATTCCTGGTGCAGGGTAGAGCAAGCTTAGCAGGTCACTATTTTAGTTTATGTAAGTACCAATTTTTCACTGTTCTTGAGCAATTTATGGTTTCTGTAAAAAAACAAGAACATGCTTTCACTTTCTTACATGTAGTCTTAAAGGAAGGCATCAAGAATGATCTTTGTTTATTTAGGATCTTTAATGTAAGTTCAAATAATTAATCAGAACTATATATTTCAGGTTGAGTTATCCTTGCAAGCAATAGTTTGGAGTCTTTTATAGATGGTTCTCCTCTTAAACAGGTAAGGAAAGCTAGACTGACATGTCTGTGTAGATACCAGTTTACATGTTCAAATTGAGTTATTAAGATTTGAGAAATTAATGTGAATGTGCTTGAGAAAATTGTATACTTTTTCATTTGACAGGTTTGGATTGATTTTAAATGTTAAATGAGTGGAATTGATTGATTGATTTTTTGTAGTTTTAGTTTGATGGTAGTATTAACAGTTGATATTGTGAATGCATGCAGATTTTTCATGGTTTGAGTGCTGATTGGTTCATCTATATGTATATAAGTAAATGACCTGTAACTATTAAGAAAATGAAATATTGAATGTGGTTAGACAGTAATATAGTATTTGCCTCAATTTGATTAGCCATGATCTAGAATTGATTTTAAAAGAAGTATGTAAGTATTATAAGTTACCACATTGAGTTCATGACTTGTTTTGGAGAGGAATAAGTTTTTGATAGAAACTCGCTGATAATGTGATAAAAATGATGATTAAAATTGTATATGATTGTGAAATAAGGAGAATAAGAAATTAATTAAATGGTGAATTGAGTGAGTACAAGATATTTTGAATTATACAGCTGCGTCGAGTGGTTTGAGTGGTGTTGGATGCCACTTTTTGAGTTGAGTACTACTATAAGTTTTTAAGACATTTTTTTTATACTGATAACCTTTTCATTGTATTACAACATGTATGAGTAGTAACCTGTAACCTTGATGTGTTGATAAGTGTTGTGGAATAACATTTTTGACTTAGTATTATCAGAAAATAAAATACTGAGAAGGAAGGAAGTATCTTAACTCTATTGGTACCTTATAATCACATAGATGGTACTGAGAGTTAAAAAAGATTCATTTAATTGAAACTGTAGTTTAAAAGAGTTGGTTAACAAATTAAAACAATATTTAACAAATTAAAATCAAAATATATAATATTAAAGTCACAAACTGCCTTCATTAGAAAATTTTCTCAAAAGGAGTAAGATATATGTTTTTCATTATCTTGGATTTTTATTTTGAAGTAATAAGATTTGTGATATCTAATGTAATTATTAAACTCAAGAAAACAATGCAAACAATTTATAGAAAATATTTTATAATTTAATGCTAATCAATTATTTATCTATCGTTTTATCTAGAAACATAATAATTTAATCAAATATTTTATCATATAATCAATCAAATGAGAGTTCAATTATGAGAGGATCAATTATTTTGCCTTTAGTTATTTCTTGAAAGCTAATCAGAACAACTTAATTAATTATTTTAAAAATACTTGTTTAACTGTGCGTTAAAATATAATCGTCTATTTAGTACTTCAAAATTTATTAAAACAATTTTCAAAAACTGTTTAAATTTGAATCAAGGTTAACATTAACAATGAATGTAATCCAGTATTCTTATCTTATTCATTTCTAGATGCACAATTTTCAATCATTAAATATTAAAGTTATAAACATTCAAGCAATCATCAAAATACATCAACATAAACTAAAACTATAATATTCAATATTCCTAATTAGCTTAATGAATAGTTACCATTACCAATGATTAGTTCCAAGTGTCTATCTCATTTGCTTACTATTCACACACGTGAAAATAATTAATGAGAAAAACTGATTTTTTTTTTATAATTTTACAGAATAAATACAAAAAATAATACTAAATTTGTGGATGTATAAAAACAAATATTATGGTTAACATTGTAAGTAGAAAAAACATAAAATATTTCACTGGCTTAGTTTATGTAATTTTATAATATGTACTTAATAGTAAAAGGAGGAAATAATGGATGGTAAACAATAAATGGTGAAACAACCATTCTATTCCTAGTATATTATTTGTAGTTCCCACTTTTTTATTCACCCTATAGTATTCCCTTCTTCTGCTACTAATTACATATTCTAAGATGTAGAAAAGTTATGCATATGGACGGAACTTGTAAGATCTTCTAATATAGCTTAATAGTGAATTTATTGAAATGTTTAAAGTAAAACTAAATGACATAGAAAAAGTAGAAGAAGGATTGTTTATTTTGAGAAAACATTATATCTTATTTTTCACTTTTAACTACAAATTTCTAAACGTGTTCATTTCCTTTCCTTCTTTTCAAGAATTCTAAAAAATAGGAAAAAATAGACTATAACACGATAATTAAAAATATATATCACAATCATGTCATTAAGGACAATTCAAAATAAAATGAATAAAAAGAGTAGTAATACATAATTAAGAGTAGCGATAACAATGTTTTTATCTTTTATTTTCTCCAATTCTTGATTACTGTTTTTTTTAAATCTTTTGTTACTTATTTTATTTTTGACACGTTCATTGACTCTCACAACCTTGGAAAGGCTAAACACGTTCAATCTTCTGGCTTTTGAGGCTCAAACACAAAAACCCTACCATCTGTGAGCCCCACTACAAATTGGCTTGGCTTATGTGGATGCGCAGCAATGGCCAGGGGAGAAATGCTGGAACTGTGGAATAAACAGATAACAAATAATATAATTATAATGCGTGCCAAGGAAATATGAAATATGTAAAAATTAAAAAGTGGCTATTTGTTTCTTTTGGGTGTCCAATTGTGACAAGGTTAGAATATAAAACATTATGCAACCCACTCATCATCCCATCCTTGGGCAGAGAAAGACAGAAAAAGTGTAAATTTCAAGAATTTAAAATTAAAAAAAATACATCGGACAAAATTTTTATAACATATCTTTAGACATATGACAAAGATTTATAAAGAAATACTCTATACTTAAAAGGATAATCAATTATATATTTTATATAATTAATCATTGTTTTAATATTTATGCTTTTATAATAAAATAAGTATATGAAAGTAAAAAAATTAAAAATAATATAAATAAACTAAATTATTTAAAAATAATTTTAAATTATTTTTAAATTTTATTTTATATATTTTTTAAATATATTAATATAAAAAATTATTATATTATATCAATCGATTCATATGTAACTTTTTTTATTCAAATCCGTAGTTACTTTCTACACTACTTTATTTAAATTCATTATTTTTCTTTTTCTCAAGTCCATCCACCAATCTGAATAAAGTCTAAATGAAACTAGGAGAATGACAATTTATAATGCATTGACAAAAAGAATGCTTACAGAAACTCTCTTTTGGTAAGATGATATTATTTATTATGAATGCATATACTTAGGCATGTCTAGAATTTGTTACCTTAAAAGAAGAAAATCATACCTTGGAGTTGTAGGAACGTAAGTTGAGAGATTAATTCTACAACGTATTTGAAACTTGAAGGTATCAAGTATTCCCACATTTCCATCAACAAAACCGACATACACAGCCTGACCATCAGATGAGAAAGTTGCTTGGGAAATACCCACGGCAACTCTTGGAACCCACTACCATGAAACAAAAGTTTGTACATTTGTTAAGTAAGAAACAACTAACTTTATATGGGAAAAACCATATGAAAAGTGGGGAAAAAAAGAGAACCTGGTTGCAACATTTGAGATTTGTTGCTTCGTACATTGTAAGACAGTCTTTTTTTTACAACAAGAAAGTGTCTCTGATACAAGTGAAATTGAACATTTGTTTCAGATAATACTTCGGACACCCTTTGTCTATAAATTTTCAAATACCCTTCTTTCTGTTTTTTCCACTCATTGGTGTTCCATACAAAGATCTACAAGAGATAATTAAAATAATGACTATTCAACTTCATATGGAACTAACTAGTAAAATCAACTAGCTTATATGCATACAATAGATATTAAATACTAACCTGATCATTTACACCAACTGAAACAAGTAGATCAAAACTGTGGGAAAATGCAAGGTCGGAAACTCTTTTGGAGTGTCCCTCAAGTTTTCTTATAATCTGTATAAAAGTAAGACACAACAAATGATACTTTCAACCTCTTTAAAGTAGGTGATGAAGCATATATTTCTCAAGATAAAGTAAGATACATACCTTATTGGTACGAAGATGGTATATAGTTACATTGAAATCATCCATACCAATAGCAAGTATATCATTATTACGAGGGTAGAAGGCGAGACAAGTTGCCATAGGTGGTGGTGGCAAGAAATTCGCTATATTCTGTATTTATTGGACAATGTATAACATGATTACATATCATATTTTCATTGTAAACACTTAATAACAAACTTGTAAATGCTAGCATGATATCAAATAAAAGAGAGAGAACAAATGAATAGTATTTATAGATGAATGAGTAGGATGAAAAAGAGGCACACAATATAATAACAAAATAAAAAATCAATTATTTGATAAAAAAAAAGTTTATCCATAATTATAATTTCTATAGGTTGTTAAAAATCTTTATAAATGTAGGGATGGAACCAAACCTTCCACAATAATATTAAAATATTAACATTAAACAATTTTGTAAAAGTTAAGAACATCTTTTTTATGTTTTAGTTTTACCTTTAATGAAAACATGCTGAACAAGGATATTGCTCCTCCTGATGTTGACATGAGATATAAACCGTTATTTGATAACGAGAAAGAAGAAATTGGATCTCCACTATATGAACTTGTAAGTTTGTTGCTCATCAATTCCAAGCCACTTCCTGGTTGCCAAATGTGAGGAGAAACTTGTGTAGTTGCCTACATGTATGTTTTTATAATTAATGTAATTATATTTTATAATTAATTCAACTACAAAGTAAGAAGCAGAGGGAGATAGGGTGGCAGAGGGAGAATCCATATTAAAAAAAGTGAATTTTATGTTTTTACTTACCCTGCCATCCGGGTTAAGGCTGTTACAAGGCCACTTCCAAACTAGATGATCACCATTTGATGCCAATGCCAAAATGTCTTTTCCCCCATTGGTGTAAGCCAGTCTAGGTATCTGTTTTATATAGAAAAAATTAATGATGATTTCTTATTTTGTGAAACCTAGTAGTAAATTCTAACTTGTATATGTTTGTGCAAAATATATCTTATGTGAATTAAAACTTTCATTTTCAACTCAGGTATTTATGACAAGCATCTTATTAATCCATGTAGTAATTGTTATTTTAGGATTGCATTTATCTTAGAAATTTTATGTAAAAGGGAATTTGAACATTTCAAATAGAACTATCCATGACACATTAAAAGATGATATTTATCATGTTGAAATATTTTAAAAAATTAGTGATAATATACGTTTAACAATAATCTAATAAAAGCATTACCCTAAATGGTCATACCTTGCTTCTTTCGGGAGGGGTAGGAAGCTGCAAGAACTGACAATGGGATAACTCACAAATTTCTAAGTCATTCCAAAGCATTGAATTAGACCTCCCATCTTCAGAGCCTCGTTGGTACCCAGTCTTTTACAAAAATTAAGTTTAAATTAGGTCAGTCAAGTAGTATAAGATATAAAGAAATGTGAATAAGCAAGTCCAATCCAAAAAGCAAACAAAGGTATATTTGTATGTATAATGTTTATATAAGCTAATGAACCTCAATATATTGTTTTATAAATAACACAAGATTATTTTATAACTTTTCAAACAAAAATACTATAAATTGCATGAGAAATAAAATTTTGACAATTACACTAACCATTTTATAACCTACTTTTAAAAGTAATAATTATTATAAAAATAATTTTTTATAACTTTACAAAAAGTTGACTTATTAATAGTGGTAGTACAAATCATATTACTTATTATTACAAGCCTTTTAAAAATCTTGATTAAACTATTCTTTTTAAAGTGAAGGTTGAAAATGGAGCATACATTGAAGTTAAAGGGCAAAGGAGCTGAGACAATCGGTTGATGATTAAGTAATTTTGTATTAAAAATTTAAGTGAGTTTGAATTTTATATTGGATAAAAATAAAAAAAAATTGAACACTGTATGAAAAAAAGACCCACAAATGTCAGAGTTTGAGGTGGTATCAATTTATTATATATGATTTTGACTCATCTTTCATTGTTGTTGAATCTTCCTTGTAAATCCTCTTAAAAGACCCAACGACAAAATTAATGTTTGGAAGAAGAAATTTTTATTGACCAACCAAAAGTTTTTAGTTTTTGTCATTCAAAGATAAGAGAAGAATACTTGTAGTATCCCTTTACGTTAATACTATTCTTATTACAAGAAGACATATAAATTATTTGAAAAGTTTAATGACAAGAAAGATAATATTGAAATGACAGATCTTGGAATCAGGTTAAGAAAAACCAAAATGAAATATTTGTGTGTAAAAAAAAAATTAAACAAGATGCAACTCTGATGAATCAAAAGGAGAATCTCCCTTGTTTATACTGCCCTGAAACCTTTGTTTGAAGCTGTCACAACTATAAACCTATCAGTTCTGATACAACTTGATGGAAAAAACATTAGAAAGATATCACAACAATGTGACATGAGTCAAACACAAAAGAAAAAATGACGTCAACTTCAACCTAAAATCTTAAGGTTTTTCATATTGATTGGATAGATCATGTTGATGATGCGATAAACACCCTTAAGTTATTGACTCACTCAAAGTTTTGGAGTTTTCTCAGTGTTCTAAAGAGTAAGAAATTATAACTCAATCAACAACATATACTTCATATATAGTTAGTGTTTTTATGAATTAAACCTTTTTGATGCAGAAAACTGATGACATTCCAATTTCTAATTATATTCTAAGTTCTAATTATGTTTGTTTGATGATTTCCTAGTCTTAAGAAGTAAGTTAGGAAGTTTTATGTTTTCATGGTTTTTTCTTTTTTCTCGTTTTATATTAATGGCTTATTGCTAGGATAATGTTGTTAGTTATTTTTTAAGCTTTATAAATTACAAGGTTTCTGATATTAAAATAATATTAGTCTTTCTCATTTAATATATTATATTTTTTCTCTGTGCAATTTTGTTCTTTATTTTCTTGATAATTTCCTACAATTAGTATCATAGAGTTTTTTTCTTACTAGACTTATAACTTATAACATGGACTCTGAAGCAAGTTTCTTCCAAGTAGCTCTTTCAATTTTCAATGGGAAAATCAGGATCTATGGGCTTAAGAATGGAGGCTTACCTCGAGGTTTTGGATTTATGGAAAGTTGTAAAAAAAGATTATGAAATTCTTCCACTCCTAGACAACCCCATCAGACCTTTTTGTTAGAACTTTTGCAACTATTTTTACTAGGATCATGACACTCAAATAAACAAAAAAAATTTGGGATTATCTAAAGGCGAAATATGTTGAAGAAAGAATTAGAAGCATGCAGGTGTTAAATTTAACAAGGGAGTTTGGATGAAAGATTTTGAGACAATCAAAGAATACTCAATCAAATTGTTGAGTACTGCCAATATGATAAGGCTGTTGGACAGGGATCTTGTAGATTCCAGAATTGTTAAGAAAATTTTGGTAACAGTGCCAGAAAAGTATAAAACATCTAGTGCTTCATTGGAGAACACAAAAGATCTATCTAAGATTACTTTGGAAAAAGTGCTACATGCCTTTAAGACCTAACAACAATGAAAATTGATGGGGGAAGATCATGTTGTTGAAGGTGCTACATGTCTTGCAGACCCAAGAACAATAAATATGAAAGACTCTGAGATAATCAAAGAATATTCAGACAATTGTCAGCAAAATAGGTTGTTGGACAGGAATTTTGCAGATTCCAGGATTGCTAAGAAGATTTTGGTAATAGTGCCATAAAGGAATAAAAGCATCTAGCGCTTCAGTGGAGAACACAAAAGATCTATCTAAATGTAAGATCACTTTAGCAGAAGTACTACATGCCTTGCAGACCTAAGAGCAATGAAAATTAATGAGGGAAGATCATGTTGTTGAAGGTGCTACATGCCTTGGAGACCCAAGAGCAATAAAAATGAAAGACTCTGAGACAATCAAGGAATACTTAGATAAATTGTTGAGTATTGCCAGTAAGGCTATTGCACAGAGATTTTTCAAATTCTAGAATCGTTAAGAAAATTATGGTAATAGTGCTAGAAAGGTATGCAACATCTATCGCTTCATTGGACAAAAAGGATTTGTCTAAGATCACTTTGACAAAAGCGCTACATGCCTTGCAGACCCGAGCAATGAAGATTAACGAGGAGAGATCACATTGTTGAAGGTGCTCTTCTAACCAAAAGTCAACAAGTTAAAAACTACAAAAGAATAATCTAACTAGTAATTATATCAGTGCAAATAATTATAACAAAGGAAATGATGAAAAGAAAAACGATCCATCTTATCGGCATTGTGACAAAACGCGTCACCCTCCATAAATGTTGCATCAAGTGTAAACAAATGGGACATGAAGTAGACATATACAAGAGCAAAAAAATCAGCAACAAGAAAAAAAGAGCTAAGGTTGTTGATGAAGAGGAGGAGGATCAACTTTTTATAGCCACGTGTTTTGCAAGCAATGAAGAGAGTGAGAACTGACTTATTGACAGTGGTTGCACCAATCATTTGACCAATGACAAGGAGCTTTTCAAAGATTTAAAGACAACCAATATCACCAAAGTCAGAGTAGGTAATGATAATTATATTTCAATCAAAGACATGGGAACTGTTGCAATAGCTAGCTGTTCAGGTACAAAGTTTATCTCTGATTTCTTTTAGTACCCGAAATTCAACAAAATTTGTTAAGTGTTGGGCAATTGATTAAAAGAGGCTTCAAAGTTACTTTTGAAGACAATTTTTGTTTGATTAGAGGTAATGTTGGTCATGTTATCTTTAAAGTAAAAATGAAAGAAATTTTTTTTTGTTCTAAATCTCTTGGAGGAGGACCAAGTTGTTTTTCCAATCAAGGAAAACATCAGATAAGAGGCTTGAGAATTATCACCACTAAGGTCTGATGCAAATGAAGTCCAAGAAAATGGCAGTTGATCTTTCAGACATGACGATCACATACCAACCTACAAATCTTTGTCTATTTGGAAAGCAAAAGGAAAAGTCTTTTTCGAAGTTAGCAAATAAAGTCACTTGTAAGCTGTAGTTAGTCCACACATATATCTATACCTCACAAAATTCCTCCATTAACAACTAATCAATATTATTTTTCCTTTATTGATGATTTCGCTGAATTTGTTCGATTTTTTTCCTAAACTATAAGTTAGAAGTGACTTGTTCATTTTGGAAGTTCAAAAAATTAGTAAAAGATAAAAATAGCAACCAAATTCAAACTCTAAAAGCTGAGAATGACAGAGAGTACATATAAAAAAACTTCAATTTATTTTGTGAGGAAGCTTGCATTGAGTATCAATTAGTCACTCCCTATACTCCACAACAGAATAGGATGAGTGAAAGAAGAAACAAATACATCTTAGAGATGACTAGATGTATGTTGCATGAAAAAAGTTTTGGGTAGAAGTCTCATACAACTTTTTTTTTTTTTTTGCAAAATAGACTCCTTGCAAAAGCAGGCAAGGCAAGGATCATACAACATATGAGGCTTGGTATGGTTACAAACATTCTCTAAATTTTCTTAAGATATTTGGATGTTTGTGTTTCACTCATGTTCCATAGAGCAAGCGTGACAGGTTTGATAAGAGAGCATCACCAGGCATTTATAGGCTATAACACTGTCAACAAAGTCTATAAAATTCTTTAGCCACAAACTGAAAGCATCCTAGTTAATAGAGATGTTTACTTTGTGGAAGATGAAGAGTGGAACTGGGAAGAGATAAAGAATGATCAAATTGTGACAGATCTATAGTTTAAGCTCTGTGCTTCAAGAATCGAAGAAAAAGAGAATTGACAAAATGAATTGGTAGATGATGCTCCCGTAAGAAGTACTAGACCATTGTCTGATATTTATGAGAGGTGTAATATTGTTGTTTGTGAACATGTAGATTTTAGAGCAAAAATATTATATGAGACTACTCTTTATGTTAAACATTATGGCAATGATATTCTGATAGTTTCACTTTATATTAATGGTCTTTTGCTGATAGAAAATAATACAAGCTTGGTTCAAAAATTCAAAACAGAAATCATGAAGGTTTTTGAAATCACAGATCTTGAATTAGTGAGTTTCTTTCTTAAAATGAAAATTAAGTAAATTGAGTATAAAATATTTATTTGTCATGTCAAGAAGATTTTGAAAAAGTTTAAGTTTGAAAATTACAAAGAAACAAGCTCTCATGTGAATAAAAAGAAAAGTTGAGCAAGAAAGATGAAACTCATAAAATTGATAAGGGATACTTTAGAAGTTTGGATCTACTGTTTTTTCATTGAATTCGAAAAAACAAAAAATTGTGACAGAATCTATTACCAAATCATTACATCAACCACTGCTGTTAATTAAGCCTTGTGATTACTTTATAAATAGTGAAGTTTTTGACATTATATTTTTTTCTCTGCACAACTCTGTTCTTTATTTTCTTGATAATCTCCAACTGTAGACAACCAGACAACTGGAATGTCAAGCAAAGGATCTTAAGTGTATTAACTCATAAAATTATCAAATATTCAATTTGATTCTCTTGATTTTCAGACATTAAATTCACATTCCACTTATACTAAAAAATTATATCTTGTGCTTTTTTAGACCTTCGTATATTTTACATAATCAACAATGTTTAACAAAATAAATCCCACTTACCTCTTGTGACATCTGGTAGGGTCTTCCCCTTAGTGATAATACATTATGATCTTCTATTGAAGTTTCTAGAGAAAGAACAAGGATTATTCCATCATAGACAATAATTGAAGTGATTGTTGGGGGTGCAAACAAAGTCCCACATCACTCAAACAAGAGGTTGGACATGGGTTTATATACACATGGGTAGTCTTCATTGGTAAGAGGCCTTTTGGGAGGTGCCCAAGAGCAAAACCATGAGGGCTTAA
>Ga0209700_102082_pt1 | contig 41157 bp, 21 predicted proteins | sample SiratroredBW_FD_187528 | JGI IMG/M metagenome (GOLD analysis project Ga0209700, IMG submission 187528) | Root nodule microbial communities of legume samples collected from California, USA - Siratro red BW (SPAdes) (version 2) | ecosystem: Host-associated > Plants > Roots > Nodule | place: USA...
ATAAATAAAATATAAAAAAAATATATATATATATATATATATATATATATATATATATATATATATATATGATTGGAGATAGAGGTTGAAATTTAGTTATGGTTGGAGTGGAAAAAATTTGTAATTATTTAATTTGATATAGAAATGAATAATTAAAATTCAAATACAATTAATGTAGTAGTAAAATCAAATTTATTCATGTTATCAACATTTTTTTGTAATCTAATTGGAAGAGGTTTTTCATGTAACATTTACTGTTTGTATATTTGGATGCATTCAATTCATATTGAAATGTGAACAGGATGGTTACCTAGGGTGAAAAAATTTGTAACCCTAAATCCTAAAGGCATAATGTATCATGACATGCTTCAACTATTTATTCATTTACTCCTTTTTTTTATTGTCAAGTAGTACATTCTCACCACATCATTTCGACAGGGAGCCAAGCAAGTCAACCTTATCCTCCTTTCTATTAAGTATAATGTTAATGTTTTATTTCAATAACTAGATGCTCTTTTTTTTTTAATATTGGCTAAATCTTTAAAGTGGGGTGATAAAGTGTACCTTGATCCGAGAGCTGGCACGCGAAATAGTTAAAATTTGGTAAGTTAGATTACTGTTTTCAACTTGTTAATTTGTTTTATTTCGTTCTACACAACTTGTCAAGATGAAAAACTAAAGACAAGACAGGATTGACCCACCAACCTTTTTTTTTATATTATTTGAAGAATATAAATATATAATAATATTATAACTTAAATAATTAACATTTATAAATTAAATTTCAATTATTAATTATAATAAAATAATTTAATCTGTAAAAATCTGAAAAAAAAAAAACTACCACGATTTTCAATTTGTTATCTCCACTACATCCATTTTTTAGGCAACAACGAGATATTGAATCAACCCGTTTTACCACGTCTAAACCCAAAAACTTGTAATCATATGAACTAATTTAATGTTTTATTTTTAACTCAATTTTTAAGTAGCATTAGAGACGAAAATTATTTTTTTAATGGAGGTAATTTTAAAATAAAGTATTAAGCAAATGAATGAATTTATAAAGTAAAATAATAATAAAAATCATTTTTAAAAATATATTTTTTACGACAAAACTAATGTTTTGTTTAAAAGTTTATTATATATCTTGAAAGTGTGTACTATTATTGAATACCTATATAGAGAGTACAACATTGCATAATTTTATAAAATATTGATTCACTATTGGTAGATATTAGCTACTGTCTAGTCATGTCCATTATTTGTTCCCTAAATGTCTTCTTATACTTTATTACCTTTTGATTCAATATTTCTGAAAAATGATGGCAATTCACATGTATGAAACAAGTGGGAAGCACACACGTGGCACTCTCTGATTGAGTGGGAAAGAGACTTAGTGAAGATGTGGAAGGCACCACGAAGGCTCCCAGTCCTATAAATAAGTGTGGATAGATGCTCCATTTTCAAGTAGCACTTAACCAAATCAATGATGGCTAGTGTTAGTGGCATTGGTAGCACTACTCCCTTGTGCATTTTTTTCTTTGTTTCTTGCTTACTTTTTGCTTCCTCTGAAGCACTTGCAAGGCCTCCAATTGTGGATGGACTATCATGGGATTTCTATTTGAAGAACTGTCCCACGCTTGAAAAGATAGTGAGAAGCCATCTCCAGAAGGTGCTCAAGAAAGACAGTGGTCAAGCTCCTGCCTTACTCAGGATCTTCTTCCATGACTGCTTCGTTCAGGTAATAACTGCACACTTTACTACTATCTTTAATGTTCATCATGTAATATAAGTTCATTAGTAATTTATATCTGACCTAATTTTTAAGTAACGTGTTACTTTTCATATACTGTATATAATAAGATATTAACAGTTCATTTAAGGATATAAGTAGCATAAACATTGCTTGAATAAGGTTATGAATTCCATGCAGAGATGGTTTTGATATATTTTGAAATTTGGATGATGTTGATGAAGGGTTGCGATGGGTCAATATTGTTGGATGGAAGTCCAAATGAAAAGGATCAACCAGCAAACATAGGGATAAGGCCAGAGGCGTTGCAGACCATTGAAGACCTTCGATCTCTTGTTCACAAGCAGTGTGGAAAAGTTGTCTCTTGCGCTGACCTGGTTGTTCTAGCAGCACGCGATGCGGTTTCTCTGGTAACTAATTTCATGCATATTCCGTATATTAATACGTTCCTATTTCTTTTTATCTCAAAAGTAAAACCACTACTATACTTGAAAGTACGCACAAAAAAAAAGACCCCAAAGCCATCCTACAAGTACAGAAGTGGAATTAAAGTTCATGAGTATACATACAAAATAAGAAAAAGAGAACAAAATATTATCTTAAAAGAAAAAAAAAATAAGCTGTATATATTATATAACAACTTCATTATATTTGAAGCGTGGGATGATTTAAAAAGCTGTATTTGCGCAGAAAGTTGTATAAAGATGTATTTTTTCTCATTTAAAAAATATTCCACAAAAGTTAAATAAAATAATTTCTTCTGTTGACCAAGTCATCTTTTGAATGATCATTGACAGCACTTGCACCTAAAAAAACGGGGTATGATTAACCTCTATTGGACTACGAAAACACTTTTCTTTTTCTTTTGTTGGTACAAAGAACCATACCACTTTAATCAAAAAAATATTATTTCTATTAATTATTACCCTCCACATTTGAAGAGAGAGCATGCCCTAAGGGTATGACAGAAAGAGTCTTAGCTATTTGATGAAAGAAGTAATGAGTATTGTTTAGCATTGTCTTGATGGTGGTTTTTGCACTTTGGTTCAGTCGGGGGGTCCAAAATTTGCAGTGCCACTGGGAAGAAAGGACGGTGTAAGCTTCAGCATAAACGGAACAAGAAACCTTCCACCGCCGTCGTTCAGAACCGGCCAGCTCCTCGACACGTTCGCCACCAGAAATTTCAACCCCACCGACGTGGTGGCACTCTCCGGAGCGCACACATTCGGGCGGGCCCACTGCTCCACATTCTTCAGCCGAATCAACCAGACGGGGACACCGATCGACCCGTCCTTGGCCAAGAACCTGAGCAAAACGTGTCCGACGGCGCAGTCTCCGAACACGGCGGTGCTGGACGTGCGAACCCCGAACGTTTTCGACAACAAGTACTACGTGGACCTGGCGAACAGCCAGGGCGTGTTCACCTCGGACCAGGACCTGTTTAGCGACTCGAGGACAAAAGGGATTGTGAAGTCCTTTGCTTCCGATCAGGAACTGTTTTTCGATAGTTTTGCCGATGCGGTGGTGAAGCTGAGCCAGTTGGATGTGTTGACGGGGAAAAAAGGACAGGTTCGCGCCAAATGCTCGGTGGCCAACACGAAGAAGGAGGGTTTGGTGGTGGCCTCTGTGGTGGAAGAAGACGTGGATTTACGCGGTCACATGTGAGATTAAGGAATGTTTGTTTTTTAACTTAATAAATTAATGACTGTGTCTGCTATGTGTAATCCTTAATTTCTATGTTCACTTCGTTACCTTTTCTTGTTATTGTGATTTCCAGTTTTACACCCTTTATACTCTCATCCATTCAAAAATCAGATCATTATCACTAAATAATTTATTATTATTATTATTATTATTATTATTATTATATGATAATTTTGATTTAATTAACAGTGTAAAATTATTTTGTATTATTAGTAGACAATTTATTTTTCTTTATTTAATACAAATCAATTGAACCTAAAATTGAAAAAGTTAAAAAATTAAAGTAAACTAAAAGCCATTTTCTGCCACATTGGTTTGGATAAGTTGAAAAAGAGAAGAAGAAAAAAAGGAATTCTTCCTTTTCACTTTCTTATCATTTTATTCTTTAAATTTTGTAACCATTTTTTTAAACCCAACTAACTATCTATTATAATAAAAACTATCAACACAATTAAGAAAAGTTTTACAAAAATTGGATTGGATAAATAGAATGTGGATGGATTTTGGTTCATCAAGAAATATGACTTACAAATAAGGGAAATTATCAAAGTAAGACTTGATTCATAAATAAGGATAAGCTTATTTATATATATATAATCAAATTTAGTTGAAGTTTCCCATACATGTTAGATTGATTCTAAGGGTTGATACTAAACATTATTTAGATTTTTCTAAAACTCTTTATGTACCTAATTTATTTAGTAATTTAGTGATGTTATCAAAGACTCTTTTAATTTTGGTGATGAATGTTTCAATTTGTTAAGCATAATCTTCTCATTGATGTTGGTATTTTTTTGTGATTGTTTATATACTTAAATACTTATGATTTTGCATCATAATGTTAACACTAGATGTAATTTAGTTAATGAACTCTCTTTATAGTTGCTTTATTGTGGTATAAACACTTGACTAACTTTTTCAGATAAATGATATAAGGATTAATAATGAATGAAGTTCTTCTAGATTTGAATTTTATTGATCTAAACATTTGTGTGAATTATATAAAAGACAAACAAACAAAACACAGATAAAGGGATTATAATAAGGGATTATAATAAGTACTCAACTTCTTGAAATACCATATTTGTCAATGTGGAGCCTTTTGATGTTGATTCTTTCAAAAAAGAAATGTACTTCATCATCTTCATTGATGACTATCCACAATATGATTATGCCTACTTATGACATGAAAAATATCAAATAGTAAATGTCTTTGAAATTTATTTGGATGAAACACAAAGACATTTAGATAAAAAGGTGAAAGTTATTAGGTATGATAAAGGTAGTGAGTATTATAGAATGTGTGATGAAACTAGACAATATTCAAATTCATTTCCTAAAATTCTTTAGAAACATGACATTTGTGCACAATACAAAATGTGTAATAAAACATAAGGAAAGACCTAAAACTTTGGATCGTGATTCATCTAATTAAATCTCTAGTATATTGAAGAATCATCTCTCACATTAAAAAAAAAATCGGTTTCATCTCATCAAATCTTTGGATATATAAGGATAATCTCTCATACATAAAAGTCACATATTCTCTCTTTAATATATGTGAGAATCACATAATTTTAAAATTCTATATTTTGATTTTATGTATTATAAATTATAAAAAATCATTAAGTTTTTACACTATATTTTTACATAATCATCCAAAAATTAACACAAACGAAATATGAGTGAATAAATATCCAAAAACTAAGATAAACCTTAGATTTAATCATTTTTATTAAGCCAAATTTATATAAAAAAACAAAATTGAATATAATTTTCTCATTTTTCAATAGACTCATAGAAAATTTAAATTTTTGTTTATAGTTTAATTTATAAATTACTTTATATTAAATGGTTTGATTATCTTATTGTCTTAGTTAATATATATATATATATATATATATATATATATATATATATATATATATATATTTACGCTTTAAAGGGAATAAAATTTAATGTTTCTACATTTAATGAAGTCTCTTAGAAATTAAAAAATATGTTTATTTATATAACTTATTTGAGTTTTTCCTCTAGTTTTTTTTATTTTATTTTTTTTCTTAATGTGGCGCTTATTCTTGTGTTGAATGAGAATTTCATGAATTTGCTTTATAATTATAATTATAATTATAATTTTTATATAAATTTTAAAAATTATTGATATTATTTATTATATTATATCTCAAACTTATTTAATAATTAGAGTTTTCATTCATACAAAATTTTCATTTCATTCAAACAGTGTCCCTTAACTTGGTTTCAATCTGAATAATCCAAACTTCCATCATCTAATGATCTCAATCATGCCTTCCAAGTCCAACAAAATTTACTTTTCATATATCTCATAAATGTCAGAAGACTTTTTATCAAATAAAAGTCACAAACTTTCATGTCCTAAGTATAGTGTAACACTAAAGATAATGTATATAGGATTTTTCATTAATGTGTAGTGAATTAATAATAATGAAAGAAAATGAAAGATAAAATAATATTGAACTAATGAAGAGTATTTTTTTAATAATAACTGCTAAAAATAATATGATTTATATTTATATAAATCATTAATAAATAAAGAAGATTTTTTTTTATAAATTCATATATTTTTCTGTCCTAAATTTATCAAACTAGAGAAATTGTAAAATAGTAAATCAAACAAAGTGAAACTTTAGATAGTAATTCATCTAAGTAGATTTCCAAAACATTAAAAAGTCATCTTTCATTAAAAAAAAAAGGAAAATGAAGATGTCAGAGTTATCAATATGTTAAATTTCTAATAATATATAAAGATAATCTCTCATATAAATAGATAAACATATTTTTTTTCTTTGATATACACGTGAGAATCACGTAATTTAAAATTCTGCTTTAACTTTCTATATTATACAGTTATATAAAATCATTAAATTTTTACACTATATTTTTACGTAATCATCCAAAAACTAAACAAACCAAATACTTTTAAAATGAATAAACATACTCAAGCAATCACAAACATTCAACTTTAATCGTCATTTGGACCACTAATTAAATACTTGTGGAGCCAAATTTGTTAAAATCAAAATTAAATATAATTTTCTCATCTTTCAATAGATTCATAGAAAATTTAAATTTTTTTTTAACAACCAAAAATAAAATGAATAAAAAGGAGCATTTAAGGGGTGCACCAACCCTTTTACAAAATGAAAAATCAAGGAAGGACTACAAAGCGATACCATTCTAAAAAAAAACGAAGACAAAAAAAGGTAGAACACCTAGCGATAATATTAAAAAGCCCACCTACTTGAAAAGAAACTAAACTATTAACCAAACAAAAAAGACGCTTCCATTCCAGTACCAACCCCTTGTAGCCCTCTTGTAAACCAATCCCAGTACAATGGACTCAAAATACACCTATACAACACAGAAAAACCAAAACTACTATACAAGAAAGCAAAAGTACTAACACATTAGTACAATCTCGCAAAACTCCTCAAAAACATACTTGAGCTAGTCTAGGGTATCAAGACACTTAAGAGGAGCAAAGTGTCAGTTTGAATAAGAGAATGCAACTCTCTTAAACTTATTCTTAAGCCAACACCAACCCTTGAGCTGAGTCAGAGTAAAAATCTCTATAGCATCTACTAACCCTCTGTTAAAAATCACCTTATTCCTATGATTTCATAGCTCCGTCATTATAGAAAATTTAAATTTAATGTTTATAATTTAATTTATGACTTACATAATGAAAATAGAAAGTAAATAAAAATATGAAAAATTAGTCCTTTTACTAATTTAGTCCTATATTAAATAGTTTGATTATCTTTCTTAGCTAATCTATATAAAAATATTTATTTACCAGGAAATAAAAGTTAATGTTAAGTCGCCTTGGAATTAAAAATTATTTTTATTTATATAAGTTAATACTGAGTTTTTCCTTTAATTTTTTTTTCTTAATGTGACACTTATTCTTATGTTGGATGATCATCTCTCCATTTTTATTTTCACGAAATGACTTTATAATTATAATTTTTACATAAATTTTAAAAATTGTTGATGTTATTTTTATTATATTAAATCTCAAACTTATTTAATAGTTATAATTTTCATTCATATAATATTTTCATTTCCTTCAAATAGTGTCCCTTAACTTGGTTTCAAACTCAATAACCCAAACTTCCATCGAATGATGTCAATCATGCCTTCAAGTCCATCAAGATTTACTTTTCCTATATCTCATAAATGTCGAAGACTTTCTATCAGATAAAAGTCACAAACTTTCATGTCCTAAGTCTAGGTAATTAGAGATAATGTATATAAGACTTTTCTTCACTGTGTAAAGCTTATATGAAGACCACTATAATAAAAGTACTTTTTTTAAAAATGGAAATTGATGGAATATGAAAAATTTATTGTTGTCCTTCTTTAAAGGAATATGAAAAATAGAAAGAGAAAACAAGTTATGATATGATGTAAATAAATATAGCAGTGAAGAGTTAAAAAAACATAACAAAATACTTAAATTATAATAAAAATAATCATTTTAATATTTATTATTTTTGAAATTTTAGTTTATTGAAAGAGGTATTTAAGACCTGTAATCTTATAAAATATTTATGTAATACTTTGAGCAAATTTATGTAATACTTTAAGCAAATTTCTTTTTCTTTCACCTAACTTAAAACTTACGTTTCAAATAAATTTGACCACGGCATCACAGTCTTGTCCTTTTTTGTATATTTCTTGGATAAAGCTTCATGCAAATTTCACATCAATGCTTTAATCTATCGTCACAAAAAATGTGTGGGTTAAATTATATGAAGATGGCTAAACAGGGAGGGTATTTATTTTTCTTAAACAAAAATGATCTGAGCATTTTTTTTCTTATTGTTTCCTCTGTTTTTTTTTTAAATGGTCAAATTTTTGAAAGATTTTTACTTATATTTAATTATGATTTTAAAATTCAGAATAATATTATTTTTTTATCAATTATTTCTTTAAGTTTAATATGATATTTAATTAATTTGTACATGTATTTACTATTGTATAAAAGTAAAAATATTATAACTATTTAATTAAAATTTAGAAAGTTATTATACCTTTTTTTATTAAAAAAAATTAAACGAGACATAAAGAAAACAAAGCGAGTAAAAGAATAATGTAATTAAATGTTGCCTAATGATAGATTGCGAAAGATTTACCTGTTTTATTTATATGGTTTGAGACTTTTTCTAACTTCTTTGCGTGAAAGAAATTAATTTTTCTGGTCATTTTTTGAGTTGCATTTATTTTTGTATTTTTTTCCGAATTTATATGCATTATAGGTCGTTGGAGCAGAGTTGTATCCAGTATTTAGTTAATATTATTTGAAAACGTTACAAATTATATTTCTTTTATTACATAATTAAGGAAAATACATGTCTTTCCACATCTATTAACATTTTTATTACATTAATATATATTTATATATATATATATATATATATATATTAAATATAATATATATATATATATATATATATATATATATATATAATATACAATATATATATATATATATATATATATATATATATATAATTTTGTAAAAATAGTATTAAAAATTGTATAAATATCTTTTTTTAAAAAAGTTATTTTGAAATAAAAAAATCATTTAATTTATTAAATAAATTATTTTTATTTATTAAAAGATAAAATGTTCTAATTAAAAGTAGACATAAAAAAATACCATAAAAGTAGAATGTAATAGATAACCTCTTAACAATTTATTTTACTAAATAGAGATGGAATAAAAAAGTAGAAAAAATAAAATCCATCTACACACTATAGAAAATTATTAAAGTTATATGAGATTATTACATACCCATAAAAATCTATAAATAAATTATTATTATTTACAAATTTTACTTGTATATTTGAATTTATATATAACTATTTACAAATTTAGATATATAACTAAAATTTGTCGATAGTTACTTACAAATAGATATGTAGATAAAATTTATAAATAATTACTATTTTTTTTAAATAATCACTTATTAATTTATATGTAAATTACTGATGAATACAGTTTTGTAGGTTTATCTATTTGTAGATAATATTAATAATTAATATTAATATTAATATTAATATTAATAATAATATATTAAAAATTATTATTAATAATAATAATATTTATATTATTAATATACTAATTTTAATATTATCAATATTATTATTATTATTATTATTATTTCTATTAATATTATTATTGATATTATTATTAATATTATTTTTAATAATTAATATCGTTCTTACTAATAATAATAATAATAATAATAATAATAATAATAATAAAAACATGATCAAAAAGTTTATATTTCCATTCCCATTAAATAAAGATTTATGCAGTTCCACTACTAATAAAGGCAAAGGATGAAAATCCCTTGCATGCAGCCCACTTGGCATTTGCATTGACCCTCATATTCCACGTGTCACATGCTCATCTTGCCAATAGCTAGCTTCCATTCAATGTGAATGACCACTTGCCTCTGTCATTGTCTAACTATTTATTTCCTCTGGAGACGTCCTTCAACCAAATACACGGCTGCTTAGAATTCTCTAACCATAATTTGCAAAAATCCATTTTTATTATTCACACGCAGTGGTCCATCGTTCAGAGTCACTACTTTTCTTTAAATACTAGAGATGCCTTGCTAAACCTGAAGCCATTATACCTTTCTACTTTTGAACATGGCTTCTCTTTCTTCTAAGACTGCTATTTTCAGCTTTCTTCTCGTCTCTATCCTTCTTTCTGTTTCCGTTATCAAAGTGTGTGAGGCACAAGCCAGGCCTCCCACAGCCAGAGGTCTATCATATACCTTCTATGACAAAAGTTGCCCTAAGCTTAAATCTATCGTTAGAACTGAGCTCAAAAAGGTCTTCAAGAACGACATTGCTCAAGCTGCTGGCTTGCTTCGCCTTCACTTCCACGACTGCTTTGTTCAGGTAACTAATGAAACAGCCAAGCTAGGAGCTCATGCACAACATCTTCTGGTTGTTAACACACCATTTTCTGCTACCGAAACTTCATGTTACATATGCTTATAGGTAGTTTACAGACAGAATAATGGTGAAAGAACATACACAAAGTCAAACATTCGTTAGATTTTTTCACTAAATATTTTTTGAAGTAAGAATTTGATAAATCAGTTATGTGTGAATCAGCTATAACGTGTCTCTTGTCATTAGGCCAAATTAACCACATTTAGCTGTTATGAAACCTTCGTTCATTTGGATGTACCGAAAACATGCTGACAAATGCATTGATGAGTGTGGTTGGTTATTAACTGTGGTTAGATGAAAAAAATTTAAACATGTAGGGATGTGATGGTTCAGTTTTGTTGGATGGATCAGCAAGTGGGCCGAGTGAGAAAGATGCGCCACCAAACTTGACTTTGAGAGCTGAAGCTTTTAAGATCATCGAAAAGCTTCGTGGTCTGTTAGAGAAGAGCTGTGGAAGAGTCGTCTCATGTTCAGACATCACTGCCCTCGCTGCACGCGATGCTGTTTTCCTTGTAAGTAACATTATTTTGGTTATTATTCAGAGTTTGCATATTAATTTATCGGAAAGTATGGTAAATATAATTTTTTAAAATCATTATTATAAAATAGAAAAATATGATTTGGTCTTCGTCATGTGTCACTTGAATACTTAAATACCCATGTTTTATTCAATTAAGTAATGCAAATGTAATTGCTTCTTCCTTTTTACATTATAATACATAAAATACATAATGGAATCATTCATATTCATGGGAAAAATAATACATAAAGGATGTTCAGTGACTCAATTCAACCATACCCTTAAACGATCATCAACATTTTTTATTTTTTTTTACTTTTTCTCCATTCACACTTTCTTTCATAAAGCAAGAAAATTCTTTCTCCTTTTGTGTATTGATCATGTATCCAAATTCTTTCTTTATTATGAATCACAGTCAGGAGGACCAGACTATAAGATTCCCTTGGGAAGGAGAGATGGGTTAACCTTTGCATCTAGACAAGCGACATTGGAGAACCTTCCACCACCCTCAAGCAACACCACCACCATCCTCAACTCCCTTGCCACCAAAAACCTCGACCCCACCGATGTGGTATCCCTCTCTGGTGGCCACACCATAGGCATCAGCCACTGCAGCTCTTTCACCAACAGACTCTACCCTTCACAGGACCCTGTCATGGACCAAACCTTTGGCAAAAACCTCAGACTCACTTGCCCCACCAACACCACCGACAACACCACAGTGTTGGACATTCGATCCCCCAACACCTTCGACAACAGGTACTACGTTGACCTCATGAACCGACAGGGCCTGTTCACCTCCGACCAAGACCTGTACACCGATAGGAGGACCAGAGGCATTGTCACCAGCTTTGCTGTGAACCAAAGTCTCTTCTTTGAGAAGTTTGTTTTTGCCATGCTGAAGATGGGCCAGCTCAATGTGCTGACGGGAAATCAAGGGGAGATTCGTGCCAACTGCTCCGTCAGGAATGCCAATAGAAAGGCCTCCTTGACTTCTTTCGTCGAAAATGTGGCCCAAGAATTCATAGAAATGTAACCGGGTCGTGTTTGTTGTTTGTGTTATAAACCATGGATAATGCGTAAACCCTTGTTTCTTGTTTCTTGTTTTTGAGGTTTTTTTTTTTTGAAGGATTAAGGAACTGTTGTCTAATGTTCCTAGTTATATACACGTACTTCAGTTGTAATAAATTGAAAAATCTGAATGAGAGCTTCTCCTTTGCATGTTTACTTTTACATCTGTGGTAAAAATAAATAGTGAGTAATAGGACAGAATTGAAATTAAGATATCGATTCTGATGACTTGGTTACTTCCTCTTAGGTTTCTGTCCGTTTTGGTTTGAAGCTATGAATACCTTCGTGTATATAATAATAGTGTTTTTCTGAGAAAAACAATTTTATTCTTTAAATTGTTCATTACACGTACAATGTATCTTGGCAAAATTCCCATTCTGGTGTAATACGTTAAAAAAAATTTAATTCCGAAATCGTGCCAGTAGGAATTAATTTTGATAGTAAAAGTGTTATAAATGACATTAGCATTCAGAATCAGAATCACTATAAGCAACTTGGAAAGAAAAGTGTGACGAGCACAATTGAAAAATACAAGGATGTAATTCCAGTTTTGGAAAACAAACAAAATGAATCACAAGAACGAATAATGTTTTTCAAAACATGATTTTCCATCCTAGTACAAGTCTCATACTAATCATCAGTCAACACAATTCACACAAGAAAAAATGCAACAAGAATGGAAAATTATACAGGAATCAAAGATCAAGTATACACATAAATCAAATAATGTTGTTAGTGATTTACAATGCTAGCTTATGAGAAAGGTAAACACACTAAATTTTTTTGGATTGTTGATATTGGAGTCACTAATTGTGTTACTTGTACTTGCATTTTACCAATTTTTGTATAATTAAACCCATTCTTGTTCAACTTCTTAATCGATCTCATGTTATAAGCCAATTATTTTGGTATCGTGCATTTCTTTGAACATCTCTTTATAATGTTCTTTATATATATGAATTTAACTTCAATTTGATTTTATAATATATGATTCATTCTTTGAATTGCACACTAATTTTTTCTCATCATTTTTGTCAGATCCAAGATATCACTCCATAGAAGATGATTGAGAGAATTGTTGATTTATATAATGGTCTTTATTATTTGCAAGCTGATAATATTATCTTGTTGGTTTGGAAAAATAATGATGTTAATTATAATATGGATATTTGACATCATAGGCTTGAACATCCTTATCGTGGTGTTTTACAATACATTTTCAACATGTTTCTTTATATACATTTCGATAAAAATATTGCTTATAAATTGTATCATCTTATTAAACAACATAAATTATCTTTCACTCAAAGTGATAATATTTCAACTCGTATCCTTAAATTAATTCACATTTATATATGGGGTCCCATCAGTATTTCTTCTATACATAGTCATAAGTTTTTCTTTATTGTTATAGACAATTATTGTATATGTACTCTGATATTCTTATGAAAAGTAAAGCTGGAACTAGAACTGCTTTCTTAAATTTTATTACCTTAGTTTAGAATAAGTTTAGTATACTAAGATTAAAACCATTAGATGTGATAATGGGCAAAAATTCGTTTAAAATGAATTATATACTAGGATGGAAATTGTACATCAAACTAGTTGTGTAAAGATCCTCCAACAAAAAAAAACACCAACACATACTTAATATCACTCATAGCCTTTTATTTTAATCAAATCTTCCTTCCAGTTTTTGGTTTTATGCCTTAATGCATGTTGTGCATCTTATGAATAGGATTCATTTTAATATTATAAAAAAAAACTCCTTATGAACTTCTTCACAAAAAGTTACATGCCCTTGAATATGAGAGTTTTTGTTACTCTTAAAAGAAATAGGTCTAGGTTTGATCCTAGAGTTAGGAAATGCATTTTATAGGATACAAAGGTAAAACAAAAGGATATGTTGCTCTTGATTTTAAAACCAAAGATTTTGATCTTTAGAGATATTATATATATAAAAACATATTTCCATATAAAAGAAACCAAAATGTTAAGTCTAATAATAGTAAAAGACAAAGTGTTTTTAGTTTTTTTTCTTGAAACTCCTCCTAAACATAACAATATTAATGATAATACACACGCTCAAATTGAACAAACGGATAATCTAAGAGGAGATCCACAAGAGTTCCAACTTTTGTTAATGATTATAATCATGATATCTCCAATGTCATTGATACAAAGAATAAAAAATATCATATATATATATATATATATATATATATATATATATATATATATATATCTTCTTAATTGTAATAGACTTTCTAAAAAAACAACTTTGATATAATTTTGTCTTGTTTGCTAATCCTAAGCTCAAGACTTATGATGAAGTTGTGAAGGTTCCTTAATGGTGTGAAGCCATGGAAATTGATGATTAGAAAAATTATTTTATTAGTCTCTTTTAAAGTTGTGTTAAAACTGAGTTAAAATTGTTAAATACAATTGAACACCTCATAGATATGTGTTGCACGCACTCAACTAACCCTGAAACGCTATTTAAGAGACGTGTCGGAACTTCATAATTCACCATTATAAAGTCACTCAAGTAATTCTCAGATATATAAAAGATGTGCCAACACAATGTTTATTTTTCTTAAAAGATTGTAAAACATTTCTTAGAATTCAAACGAGGTTAACGAAGTTGCTTGTCAAAGTCCATTGTTATTACATATTCTTAGAATTATTAGAAACTAAAGAAATAAATTATTATTTTCTAATCATCCTCTCAAGTAAAACTGTGTTTTAGCTGATGTTGCAACTTGTGAAATTTAATATAGTCACGATCCTAGACATATTGCATCGAACCAAACTTTTCAGAAGAGAACAAAACACATATAGATAAATTACCATCTTTTTCATCTTCTATTATAATTCTAGTTTTCTGTTTGTGTTAACAGCTTATAATTTTTTTCTGTTTGCAACTCAATTTATATAGGGTTTGTTTTATCTCTTTTTGTACTATGAAAATCCAGTTGTTTTCATATAGGAAATACATTTTACGTTTTCCGTCATGCAAAGTGGGTCTCACAGATTTGAGGAGAAGTACCTTTGAATGAATAATGTTGTTCCACGTTTTCTCCCACCATGCAATAGGTGTGCTGTCCTATAATCCGTTCAGACCAAATAATCCTTACCATCATTTTTCTCTCATCATATTTTTTTGTATTAGCGGATCATCGGGCCCAAATGATAGAAATGTCTATATTGAGCCTGATTCACATTAGTCCGTAATTTGGCGGATGACGAATTCTTCTTCCACCTCTTTCTCCTCCTCTATAAAAAAAATTTAATTTTTAAAATACTCCTATTAAAATGATTAAAATAATTTTAATTATTTAGATTTGAAAGTTAACGAATCAGATGACTCTTATTCGATTCTATTTTATTTTGTAAATGACTAATAACATTCCATTAAGTTTATATTTTTTTTTCTAAAATATAAATTGTATAAGATGTCATCACATAAAGCCATTTTAATCCTTTCAATATAAATATTTTAGAAATTAATTTTTTTTATAGAAGTACGGTCATGGAGGTGGAGGAAGAAGAATTGGACTTGGCAGATTGGGGTTCTCTGGAATCTTATTTTTGGTAACAGGGTGTGAAACTAAGGAAAAATGGAAGGTGGATGAGGAAAATGAATGCAGAGAGGGGTGAAGTGAAGATGACGATGACAACCATTAATATTAGTAGCAATCCGAATGGAAGTGGTAGAAGAGAATCACACTCATTCCACGCTTCATAAATACATTTCAGCCAACCAAATTCCACGCTCCTAACTTCAACCACAAGAACCCTCATGGACCAACTATCCTTTCCAAACCACTCATCACAATTACTTCTCTACCCAATTTTATAATATTTTTTTCTAAATTTATTTTAATTATAATTTTTATTTTTATTTTTATTTATTTTGAAATATAATTTTTGTTTAAAAAAATTAATAATAATTTTATATTTTAACTTTAATTTATATTTTTAAAAGTTAATTTTTATATTAAATTATTTTACAAATTATAATATTACATTAGTCACATTATTTAGAATCTTTACACCTCTATTTATTCACTTTTGATCAATTCAAACAATCTTAATTTCCATTCTCCTTCCCTCATTTATTTTCCTTTTCATTCCATCCCAATCCCAAACAAAGTCTGAGGTGATTAATGAGAGTTGGCTCCATGTTCAGATGGGGAAGAACAAAATAGGAAAGTAGCAATCAGGTTGAATGGAAATGAATAAAGGAGAGTGAAATGGAAGAGAGGGAAAGAGACAAGAAGGTGGGTGCTTAATAATACTGTAGGGAGATTGGGGAACTAAGAAGGTGACATCCTTAATTTTATTTTTCACTTATTTTTACTCTACAACTTATGTTAATTTTACTTATTTCTCTCATCCAAATCAAACATACTCTAATTTTTACTTTCACAAAAGATTATAATCTCATAATACTAATATTATGTTTTACTCTTCTACTTTCAACTAGAATGCCTGTTTTTCAAGAAAGATCATCATTCATGCCAAGATGTTTGTACAAATTACTTTGCAATGTTCACAAGCATATTCTGTATGATCACATACTGTTAATTTGATGTATAGTTTTCCCCTTATGAAATGATCATAACAGTGTAAAGAAATAAAGAAAAAGAGAAAGAGTTAAGCCGCTTGGCAAAACATGATTGCAGTTTGCACCATATTCACTCCACTCCATATGAAGAACAGTTTTGTCATGTGAAGTCTTTATCTGCATGCCTAGGACTAAAAGGGGAAAGTCTCTAGTTGAATTTATAACCTAAACAAAATGAAATAATCGCATATATTATTGGATCAGAGTAGGTAATTGAGTAATGAATGTGGATCAATCATTGTTACGAGTCATTAAATATTGAAGGATTAATGTTACTGCATGCTGAAATGCCAAGGGAGGGATGCTTCTGGTATCAGCATCATGATGCTGGCTTTGCTTGCTGTAATAAACTTTAGGTTGATGAGAAGACGCACTCACCCAACTTTAGTCAATGCAAAACCAGCTTAATTATGAGTTGCATGCTAATTTGCTTTCAGCATGAACAATATTCGTACTTCTGTGGAGTGTTCTTAAATTGTCTTCACTTGGATCCATGCAAGTACATGTATAGTTTCAACAGTTACAAAATTACCTTAAGGTTTAGAGTAATCTACACCTACACATCCTTTAACCTAAAAGAGAATAAAGACTTAAGTAAGTTTTTTAAATAAATATCATAGGTGTTCAATGTAAAATATTGGATTTTATTCCCTTAAATGTAAAACCAGAACATTAGAATATTCATTAGCATAGGCTGAAAAGTAAAAGAGGAACAGGAGGGGAGCATAAACGTTTCATGCATAGGTTGGTTGCTCAAATGAGCCATCAATTAAGCCATTATGGTATTCCGAAATAAGCAAGGTCCCTTTTGGGAATCTCTTTTGGTAGAGGCTTGCTAGGTTTTCTACTTTTTGGATTCAAGACAGCAAATTGATAAGATGCCTATTCCCCAAGAATGCAGACTATATTTGACTTAATTTTATTTGTTTATTGCCATTATCATTTCATTTTGGTAATCTTTTCTTCTTCAACTTGAGAAGATTCATGAAGATACTGATTGCTGAGTAGACCAGATCGACCAAGTGATTCATTTAGAAGCTATAAATATATTTTGGAGCCTATAGGAATACGGAGAACCAAAGCTTTCATAGGCCAGTTGATTTTGTACCCATACCATAATACATGTGGGTCTACCATGATTCAGAGTCTTTAGTTTTCAGTTTTCTAAAATCTGTAATCACTACAAGTCTACTCTAATCAAATCATACAGAGATTCTGATATCTCTTTGTATTTTTATAACGTATTATTAAACTGAATTTCATTAATGAAAGTAAAGGTTTGAGCATGCAACTTCATATGTGACGGCACAGCCTCAATTATTTGTGTTGAAAAAATTATTAGGTTGGATAAAATTTGGTGGATAATTCCGAATGGAAAGGCTTTATGAAATTCACTTCATCAAAAATTTGATCAGAAAACGTGGAGCACAGATGGTTTTGTCCCATTTGTGCAAAAAATAATGATACTAAACTTGTCAATCATGTATAGCAGATCATAATCTCATTAGATAATTTCTCACCCAAAGCAAACGGATGAAGATAATCTTTTCAATCTTTGATCTGCATGAAAGTCCAGGGACCACAGAGCACTAAGCCACTGACTTTGACACCCATTTTATTTTGATTAAGAAATGGTTGGGACACTAGAAGTTTGGCACGACCAAACAATATAAATGTGAATTTATAATAGCTTGCAAATGGCAAATCAGCATTTGTTCAAAGCATAGTCTAGTGCCTTATCTCAGTATCAAAAACTAAATAAAACAACAAACTTGGGACCCCCCACTATAAAGGGTGGCCATGAGAATTCATATTGTGTCATCACTAGTGTAGATGGTGGCATCTCCTATTTCTACAAGTGTGCCCCACTTCCCACACTACCAATGACCCTAATGATTCTCAAACCTCAAAAGGGCACTATCCAACACCACACATGGGGTGCCACTACACAGGATCATGATGCAGCTCTTCCCTCTAAAAACCCTCTACCAGCTTGTCCATTTTTGCCTATGTAATACAAATATTTCCTGTTTCATGCATTGAGAGATCAAAGAGAAGGTTTATTTCTGAGACTTGGTGGATTAGATCATGGAGAAAAGCAAGTCTTTTCCAGAATACTCCTGTTCTTACACTGAATTTGGTTTCACAGATCGGTCCAATTCATATAATTTTAATGGACCGACCCAGAAGGGAAGTGGGTTTAGTGCGTCAAATGATCCAGAGCTCAAGAGGAAGAAGAGAATCAAGGCCTATAATGTGTTGACAGTGGAAGGAAAGCTTAAAACAAGTGTCAGAAACAGCTTCAAGTGGATCAAGAACAAGTTCAGTGACATTCGCTATGGTGTGTGAACTATGACCAACCGTAGGAGTTGCTTAGCATGTGTTCAGTAATATCAACTTTGAAGGTAAGACCTTTATGAAGGAAACATTGCAGTGGTGTATTTGTGAGGTAAGATGTTATGCATAAAAAATGAGAGAGCACTAGCTGGGTTGGAACCTATATTTGTTGCAATCAAGGGTTTCTTGGCTGGTCTTTTGGTATGAGGGAGAGAGCAAACTAGCATGCTTTGTATCAAACAAGCAAGGATTCAAAATATTTCTAAAAATTGTGATTAGTAATAAACTCTTTTCTTTGTTTAGTTCTTCTCTTTCGGATGTGTGATCTATGTTCTGAACTTCTTATCCAATTATCTGAAATAGTAAAAATCTTAATACGGTTTCCTAATCTACAATTTTAACAGTAAACCTTTGCTTTCTCGTTTATTCTAGAAACTACATATTTGAGGCTTATCCAATACAGCTAATGAAGTAACTTAAAACATTCCCTGCTTCAAGGAATAAGAGTCAACTTACGTTTATAGTTCACTTTTGCAAGACATGTACATATTTATTAATTGTTTATGAATATACATACCATGTTTCAATATCTGCAATCTTGTAATTAAAAAAGAGTTGCATAGTTTCTGACCAGATTTGTATGTGTGAGTACTAATATGTTGTGCATAATTATCTTTTTCTAATATAACCATCTCTTTATTTCGTATTAGCAACTTTAACCCTTCAAACTCAGTATCCAACTTCAAAATTCTGAAATCCAAATTCAATGACTGGAGTCTTTCAATTGATTATGAAACAGAAAACGACAAAGGATTGAAACAAACAAGTAGGAAGGATAATAGAGATTTAGACAGGGCTATCATGGAATGTGACACCCCAACTCACAGATGGTCATGTATGATGTGGACAACTAAATTTCCTAGGCTTTATAATGATATGAATAAGCAAATACTGGCTTTAATTATTGATACAGAAGTGCAAAACAATCAATTGCAACTTCCAAACCCAATTGCATGTCTCTAGCTCTACATTTATCACTTTCTTCCTTCTTCCGAGCTGACAATTTTCTCAGTACCTGCGTGAAAGTTTCTTCCTTTACAAAAAAGCAGGACCAAAAGATTGAACAATTCAGTGCAAGCTTCTTCTCTCGATAATAAAACGAACTATTTATTTATATTTTTTTTTTTTTTTCGTGGATGGTTGTTTATTCAATACCACAATAATGCTAGGTACACATCACTTGCACGTCCACGCTTGCAAGCATCTTGTTGTGTAGTTAGTCCCACATGAATATAGGCACTAGAATATGAGTAGCATAATTATTTAACATTTCCGTACTAATTTTTTTTATTTAAATATCAAATGATTGACATTATATTTTTCTCTTGGTAAAATTATGCCTATTTTCACTTTCATCTTTTTTTCCTTTATAAAAAATAATTTTCGAAAATTAACAGGCTAACAGTATAGTACAGAAAATTGATATGCCATTAAATTTTAGAGTAATTTTGAGATGTATATGCAGCATACAAAAAAGATAAATAAATATACAGTATCATATGGTATCAATTATTTGATGCTCAAGAGGAATTGAACCATTTGCTTAAAGTTGTGCCTATGAAATGTATAGTACAATAGGAAAGTTCATTTACAATCTAATCAGAGAGATTTGGACAAGCATGCAACTTGGGCTGATGCTTATTGAACGGAAGAATCAAAAAGTTAGGAGAAGACAAATCAGGTCACAGCAATTGGGAAAAGAATGTGTGAAGTTTTTCAGTTTGCACCAAATGCTAAAATAAAAATAACCATTTTGGGTTCACATATTCTCCGATAGTTTAATCCTGAAATTCCAACAGTAAATGTTCCTCCCTTTTCAAGTATCTAAATTCTCTCGTGGAAGCTGACCTAAAAAACTGGTCTGGTCTGTATCTTCTGTCATCTTTCTTGGTAGCATTTGGTTTTGACTTGGGCAATGGAGGAAGGTTCTTGATGTTTTCTTCACCAACATTAACATGGTGGTGAGTTTTCGGAGATAGCTTTCGATCTAATTCCCCAAATGGAGATAGAAAAAATGGTGATTGGTCCTTAGCCCCTCCAGGATTTACACTAGATGAGGTACTACTTGTGCTATCCATGTCTTCAGTTCGAGCAAAAGTTTCAGGTTTAGCATTCCTTACCAATTCCTGAAACAATATGTGACAGTAATACATCAATGAAACATACATCAAATAAGTTACAATATTAGCATTACATAACCAAAATGATAACAAGAAAACTATGGCTAAAGATCAAGCTATAAATATGAAGACATACAATACAGTACAACATCTGTAGGTTTAAATTATTGATGCATTTATCTTTTTCCTTTTGGTGCTATGTCCCTGCAGACATAGCATCAGCTTTATTTTAACATATGGTCTACATTGAGCAATATTCCAGCTATAACCAGCGTGGACCAAAGAGATATTTTAACCTCAAAAAGTGTTCCAAGCAAACACTTTGTCTGGCACAATGAGAAACAAGTCAACACAACCACAGCTACAGAGAAAGAAAACTTCGCGGGGAAGTGGACAAAACAAAAATTTGAATCCAACTCCACAAGCATGAGAGTGGGAAAATCTCAAATTTTCATTAGTCACTCGTATAAGTCCTAAAGCACAAGGTTCAATACCTCTTTAGAAGATACAGTATGCTCTATTGGCCTCTTAGATGCTGAATTTTTACGACGCTCCAGATATGTACGAGAACGCCTGATTTTAGAGTTCATGTACCTGTAAGTATCAACAAAACACTAAGATATCTGACGCCAGTACTAAAATTAAGAATTTAAGACTAATTTTTTATATAATCGCTACATTTGAGCAAATGTATCTGGATTAATAGTTCAATGCCACATGTTGAACAAAAGTTCCATATCATAAACATACGTCAGATCACGAACTCCAATTACAAATACCAATATGTAGCAAGTTATGTATGAACTGTTAATCTAGTTGTCCATTTTGGAACAAGGTGCGTATATGAAGTTGCTCTCACAAGAAATGTTGCCTAGAATCTCCCTTCTCTTGTTCACCAAAAATCAAAGAGGATTTATATAGATTACAAGCATTTGGCATTTTCTTGCACCCAATTTCTAGGAAATTCAAAATAGAACTACATGAATGATGGGAAAGAGATTGCCAAATGCCTCTCATGATACAGGATAAAAATAATGGCATCCAATAGTTCTTCACAAGATTAAGTGAAACACTTCGCTAAATTCTGAAAACAGAATTACCCATATGGCTCACCCTCACTATGAAAATAAGAGATATACCATTAATCACTGTCACGCATACATGTAGACTTATGTAACAGAAGAAGGATTTGTATGTGTAATAAAATGACTGAAGCCATTCAAAACCTTTATAGCTAAAAAATACGTACTTGATCTGTTCGTTGGCTTGAACATGCTCATCGTCCTCTCTGAAGATTACAGGCAGACCAGAGAGGTCACATGCCAATGGGCTTGTAAAGAAAAACTGCACCAAAAGACACTCGTACGTTGGAAATTTGGAGTAATTTAGGCGTTTAATTATTTCCTAGCTGCTAATATTATTGTACATTTTGTGTGTGTTTTTCTATATCTACTAGTTCCACAAGATAATGAGCCACTACAGAATCATCACGAGAAAATTAAATCTATATTAATGTAATTTTCATTGAAGATGATTAGTCAAATAAAAAATGCACAAAGTTATTAAACCATTAACACACACAAATGCGCATTAAAGATATATATTCTATTAATTGGCAACTGGAATCGCAAATTGGTATGCCAAATTGAAAATTCATAGCCAAGAAATTGCAACTGGAAAAAGATTCAATCTTTATAGAAATGTATTGTGCATTGCGTAGTTTAACGGTTTGGAGTAAGAATAACTTAGGAATAGCAATTATTGTCTTTACTCTTTGCTAACCTGATTTTTAAGAGCTTTAGATGCACTTCCACGGAATGCAGGATCCAAAGCAAGCAAAGTGCATAAAAGACCTAAAGAAGATGGAGGGAGATCCCCGAAAGTTTCTACAAGGCTGGGTCTATAAGACTTTGGAGGTCTAAAAGTTATAGAAAGTTTCAATTTTCTCCAATACTCCTCTGATGGTGTCCCACATAGCCTGAAAATTTTGTGAATTTGCTCAACCTGGAAGCAGGGAAAGTTCGTGATTAGCAGATCTAGAAAATTGAAGTCAGTAAGAAATGCAGAAAACATAACACAAAATTATACAGAACAAAAATCAAAGACAGCATAAAAAGAAAGGAATTTCAGAAATAGCCAAATATACTTGAAGATAAAAGGAAGCCATTATCTTCATCACCTCATTTCTGCCAGGCATGATTGGGAATCCTTTGAACATTTCTGCCAGGAGACATCCAGCACTCCACAGATCAACACCAACTCCATAGGCTGTGTCACCTAACAACAACTCAGGAGCTCTGTACCATAGTGTCACAACCCGGCTAGTGAGAGGCTGATGATGATCTGGACCATAAAAATTGGCAAGTCCAAAATCTGCAATCTGAAGCTTCCCAGTTTTATCAATCAAAAGGTTTGACCCCTTTATATCTCGATGAAGAATTCCCCTTTCATGGCAATGCTGCAGACCTGAAAGCAATTGATGCATATAGCACTTGACCTACATTAACTTTTTAAGATCATTAAGGAGAATAAAAGGGTCCAAATGTTAAAACGACCAAAGCATCAAAGAGAATCTTTTAACCTGTGGTTCTGATAGTCTCTCTTCAGGACGAGCAATAACTCGTGCCAAATCTGTTAGCATGAAGTCAAAAACTAGATATATACTGTACTGCATTCTTGAAGTGGCTAATCCTTTAAGTTTAACTACATTGGGATGATCCAGTCTCTGTAATATCGTAATTTCTCTTGCCATAAACTTTATGCTTTCAGGCTCTGATGTATTGAAGCGAACCTTCTTCAGGGCCACAATTTCTCCTGTGTCTCGATCCAGAGCTTTATAAACATTGCTGTAGGTTCCTTGTCCTACCTGCAAAACGTAAATAAGTCAATTAGTTTGCTCCATACTGCCATTATCAATTAGGACAGCACTTCAGTTTTGATTGTTATAAATGAACTATACCTGAACAAAACTTGCATTGCAGATTGCTAATAGTTTGGAAACAATAAAACTTAAGTAGTTGAATACCATTCCGGAAAAAAAAAAAATCTGTAATCTAGATAGAAATCAATATCATGATTCAATTGCTTGAGATCTTCATGATATAACTGATCGAACCTCGATTAAACTAAGTACGTATGAGATTATGATTAATAATGCTTTCAAATCGATCATGCATTGCGCAAACAATTGAACTGTCTGCTTGCATGAATCGCCAAATTCAAATCACCTATTCTCAGTTCGCAGTGTAAGTGGAGATACCTGGAACTCTAATTAGAAACAAGCAGGGAAGATTATAAATTGCAGAACAGTGACTCCACATCTTCAAAAAAGTTTGAAATCATTTTTCAAACCCAATGTGGCGTATTTATGAGCTAGAGCCTACAGCTAACCATCTTCACTATGCACAGAAATATAACCAAATAATTTTACAAGAAAGTTTCTATAAAAGCATATTTGTACTAAGAATTCTCCACAACCCTTCATACAATTCCTATCCTTGCGTAATCCATACCACAAACAAAACTCGTACGGAACCAAGAAAGAAAGACCTTATCAATCATTTTGTAGGATTCAGCACTCCTTGGAACCAAGCCAGCCAACACTTGTGCAGGAACATTATCAACCAACCACCTTGGCCACCCATCTACCATCTCATCCTCAAAGCAACACTTGTTCGCCGATTTCTTATCATCACGACGCGTGACTCGCCTCCCCTCTCTTCCAACCACCTTGCCCTTATGATGCCCAGCACCATCATTGGCACCACCAGACTTAACTTTATTCTTTATGGGCTGTTCCCTCTGATGCTGATGCAGCCTGTGATGGTCCTTATTGGGGTCATGTCTCTGACCAGTGGATCTCCTATGAGCAACAAAGTCAGAACTTGCGACATACCCATTATCCAACTTCAACCTCTCTAGGCCCCTGTAGTCTGGACCTTCCGAATCCAATGGCTTGGCCTGAACACAGCCCATAACGGGTGTTCCTCAGCGTCTGTGAGTGCAGCTCCAAAGAGAAGAAAAAGAGAGATATAGAGAATGACAAAGAATAGTGGAGGAAGCCGACCAGGGACGGCACATTTGGAATGTTGCTGTGGGTAATGACTCTGAGTGAGGCAAAAACAATGGGGTGTTTTCCTCTTTGGGTTTTCCGCTGAGAGAGAAAATGACTGCGCGGTTCTTAGAATGGGAGAGAGAGAGAGAGTGTTTTGAAAGTGGAAAGGAAAGGAAAGGAAAGGAAAGGGTGAAAGTTTGAAGTTTGAAGATGGAGAGACATATGGAGTGTGACAGTAGGCAATGGCGTGAGTGAGTGTTGGGCGCACGTGTCTGTGTATGGCAGAGATGTTCGATCTTTTATTCTTTTGTTGGGTCCCACAGCCGGCAACCTTTGCAGAATACCGACACCCACCAAGATTCGTATATCCATGCTAACACACCATCACATCTCATCTCATCTTTCTGCAATCTAATTTTCTTCTACTACTCAAATTTCAACTCACTTTTTTACTTAGTTTTATACTACTCACTAGTAAAAAATATATTTTTAATTGTTATAAAATACTTTTTTATTTTACTTTTTCTTATTTTAATAATCTCTGTTTTGTTTCTTTCTATTTCATTTCACTCCTTATATAAGCAAAACTCCTTATATAAGCAAAACATTGATATTTTATGATCAGACTCACAAGTGGGTACTATATTTTTACTCAATTTTATTGATTTTAGACCCTTATTCTCACTTAAAAATCATTTTAAGATAACAATTCAATTTTTTCAACTACAAAAGAAATTGTAAAGAAAAAACTTATTATGCAATATATTAACTTTTAGAAATCAATTTTTTGCTAAGTGTTAAAATGAGTAAAACTATCCGTTACATCATTCTTTTTAGGGTTTAGGGTTACTGAATATAATTTTTATAGTCAACAAATAATTAAAACAAAAAATGTACTTGTTTTACATTAAAAATACATACTATTTACAAAAATCAAGAAAGAAATATTTTTAAATTCTAATATATAAAATAAATAAAGAAAAAATAAATGTTACGAAATAAATATACCTTTAATCATTCTAATTAAAATCCATTTAGGCACTTCCTTGTTGAGATGACAATCCACACGAGTCAGGAATTTAATATCTATATCAATGTATATTTTTTTTATAAAAAATAATTGTAAAACAAAAGAATATTTCATATTAGTACTATGATTAAAAAAATTATCAAGGAAAAACTTAGTTTTCCTTTAATAATTATTCAAGGATCATTAAATCTTCTTCTTTAATCTATTTATTTTCTCTCATGGCTTAGTACCAATTTTGGTTGAGGTAATCAATTTAAAGAGAAATTATATATGGATTGTTTGAATGAAATTCTCAATAAATACTAAGTAGAAGAGAATAAAAAATGAAAATAAGTTTATTAACCCCTTTATACATACATGCAACCATCACTCTAAAAGGTATATAGACATTTAGAAAACCATAAAAATAGCTAGAGGCATTCTTTCATAACTGTCAAATTTTATTTTATTTTTTAATCCATTCCATCTAAAATTGATGTAAACTCAAAAGCCAAGCTCTGCATACAAGGCCTTTGGTATTAAATTATAAATGTTTGTGCCCTTTCTATTTTTGTCTAATGTCGTTGTCAATAAAATTCAAGCAAAAAATAAAATAAAAACCACGAAAATGGTGTGGTTAACTATGAAGTTATCAATACTCGTCCCTGGACACATCATCCAATGCTAATATATGTTCAAACTTCTCTAATTTGTCATGCTTGTTAAAATAGTGTAAAGATGTCATGCATTCATATACAATTTTACACTCATTTTGAGAAAGTCACACCCATTTGATGTGACCAAACATTATAGATCTTGAAAAATACAATAGGTTCATTGTATTAATAGTTCATATGAAAAAAAAAAATGTGTAAGATACAGTGTTCCTATTTATACCAAAAAGTGCTGACAAGTAATGAACTATGACAACACAATGTGTAATACACTCTTTGGATAGAGATTCAAAGTGTGAAGAGACAGGGGAATGAACAATACAGTTCCTATAGAGAATAGTCTATGGTTTAAATTATGATTGAAAATATTACATCTCATGAAATGCAATACATTATTAGTACCATCATTCATAATTATTATTGCATCCAAGGGTTAGAGATATGTTGATTATTAATATTATTTATACATATTAATAATTATTTAATTATTTGTCAAAATATGAAAAACGAATTATCAAAACATCATTCCTCTAAATAATTTTCCGAAAAATTAAGATTTATTTAATTAACTAACTTCTTCTAAGAAATATTCCACCATATACATGGATTAATCACAAATTTAAGATGCATGCTTGCTTATCAGTCAATCATGTCAGAGCATATTGGTACTTAATTTACCATATTTATAGCAAGACTTTGAGCATAAGGGAAAAGGAAAATGGTGATATTATTGTTATTTCATAAATGTGAGACAAAGAAGCAAGATTGCTTGCTATATATGAAGATGAAACAAATTGATGAACATTGTTTGTGCTAGGATAAGCTACAAGAAACTATTGACAGTATATATAATCTTGTGGTATTCACTCCAAATCTACTATCCCAAAATTGGAGAGCAGGATCTTTATTTGATCAACAAAGTCTGAGCCTGTTGCATACTCTGTTAGCAGTCCAACAGCAAAACCAAACATTGCCCATCTGTTGAAACAAAATTCCCGAATGAAAATCAGATGAGAAGGCAGAGCAGAACAAGCATAACCTTGAACATATTTCATGCAAGATCTGATGTATTATCTCAAAATGAATACATACGCAGTCAAGTTACTGAAGGAGAAACTAAATGTGCAAATCTATATGTCCTTTCATATAGAAGAAATAGAGTCTATTTGAGTAGGTGATAATTAAAAACTTACACAGTAAAAGTCCATACCTATATAAAGTTGCATCATTGACAAAGAGAGTAAGAACTCTACTTCGTTGGTAGAAAACAACCAACTTCAACACCAATTCATTGGTATCCAAGCCCTTAGGGAATCCATCCTCAAAAGCTAATTATTAAAAAGAATGAAACATTTAAATTAATTTAATTGAGTAATTCTATGAATATTTTCTTTTGTTTGATTTGCAATTGCTGTGTAATATTTTTGATGCTTGATCACCACCCAATTGTTGATTCGGCTCATGTTTATGCTAGGAACAGTGAGATATGAGCATGACTATGAATAAATTAACTATATAGATAGTTTGTTCGTGTGATCTTTGCTTGAAATCCATAAAACTTTATGACCTTACATCCTTAATTTGACCTACAAAACTTGACTTGTTAGTAGACTTTGGGTAAAGTTGCTGTACAAAAGAAACCAGGGTTATAACTACTTTAAGGAATTTGATCTGCAACAAGGGAATTGGAAAGGATGTTTTATCTAGGGAGTGTCTGGTTTCATAATCAAGAGAAATGAATCCCCTAGTAACTTTATCTTGTTTTTGCCTTCTTACTGGTTATTTAAACTCCTAAAAGAAAGTTCAAAAAGCTTTAATTTCTTGTTTTATGTTAAGTTGCCTTCATCCCAAACATAACTGTAGATAGTTGTTCAACTTGAAAAGTGTTATTTGGACATAATCCCCGAGGACTATACTCAGTTCAGTACACGGTTTCCCTGTGTTTAACACTAATCATCATAAGAATGAATGTTGCGAAAAAAATGTATTCGGTTGTCTGACACATGAATAATTGTTCCTCAAACACTTCCTAAAAGTGGCAAACTTTGGACAAGTTCTTTTAACACTATGGTGTGCCGTTGATGTTGGAGGCTCAATCCTCCACCAAGTCACCTTTTCCCTTCCTATATCTGCTTGAGCCTCTTAAGTATGCACCACTCCCCTGGAAGAAAAGGGACAAGCTTTACATGGACTCACAATTTGATCAGGGTTAAGGTATCCCTCATGCAAGAAGAGAAAATATCAACAAATATAGGTAGCTTATACATTTTACTTCTGAATGAACCCAAATAAAAATAGTTCAAATTTTTTAATTTACGTTAATCTTAAGGGAAAGAATTATACTCACACTTGAATGATACATGTATTAACATGTATTAAACTGTACTCGTCCAAACCGCTGTAAATCATCGATTATTTGTAAAGAAAATCCGAAAGAAGAATACTGGGAAGATCTCTACCAATGAGAAATGAGTCAAACCCATATAAGAGAATCACACCACCTTCAACTCAAAACCTTAAAACATTAAATTTATGGATTTTTTTTTATATGTTATTCAACTTTTTCATTTCTATTCAATATAGAACTTAGACTCATACTTATAACACAGTAATATTATAATATTAGTTAGCATAATCTACTATAACAGAGCGATCTTGATTTGCTTATTTCTCAAAAGCCTTCACAAAGTTGACGAAGATAAGCAATTATTTTTTCAAAATAAATTGAACCGAACACACATTACAATGTTTGTCATTCCAAATAATGAAAGAAAATATAAAGAAGGGAACCTAGAGTTACAAATTGTTCGCAAACAACAGATAAAGTGATCTCTTCTTATTATCATCTTGATTTTCCTACTCCATCATAACTACAGATCTAAGATTACCATCACAGTGAAAAGATACTATGCTTCAGAATAATGACTTTTCATGTATAGCCTTGTCAAGAAAAGGGGGAGAACATAAATGAAACGATTTTAGAAGTACTATCAACGTTCAGCCAAAATTTTGATCAACACCACATCACCCCCAACATTCAACCAAATAAATAGTAGCTCACAATTAACTAGTTCTACTGACACTAAAAAAAACTGCACTTAGCATAAACCAACATAAGAAAAACTCCAACTTTGAAAGGTCCCAAAAGAAATAAATAAATAAATAAATTACCTTCCATTGCTAATCTCATTTTTGCCAATGAATCCAAAGAAAGGACCCTGATCTGCTTCTTCAAGTTTCTTCTTTTTGAAGTACTCCTGCAGCTCCTTAGCCTTTTGCCTCTGAAACTCTAATGTAATGACATTCTTATCATCTCCAACAACAGGAGCAGCCTTCTGGGGCGGAGGCTGAGAAGGAGGAGAAGGCTTCAGGGGCTGAGGGATGCTACTAGATGGTTCTCTGACAGGAGGAGCCACTGGTCTTCTCAGAGGCCCTTCAGTCTGAGAATTCCTTACAGTGACAGCAGCATATGGTTTGGAAGAAGAAAATCTAAACGATGAATTTGATGAAGAAGTGCATGAAGGAGAGGAGGGACAAGCTGGGATTTTGATGCATGGGAACGAAGATGTCACAGACATTTTCTTTTTTGGATTGGTGATACTCGATCCTTGGATTTTATTTTTGTTATTTTTTTTTTCTTTTTTTGTGTGTGCCTTTAACTTTTTCAGCAGTTGGCCTTTGTTTGAACATTAGAGTTGGACGCGTCGTCTTATCAAAATGAGAGGGTGAGTGTGTGGACAAGGTTTGGCCAAGTATCCACTGGAAGCTGCCTTCATTTTGTGGAGAGACGCAAGACCATGACATGAATGAGGTGGTTATTCTTTATACCTCTTTGAATCGCTAAACATCAACCGTTGGATTTCAGTTAGTGTTTGACTTATGAATACGCAGTACAACTCTTTTTTTCTTTTTTTTTTAATTTCTCTTTCTACTCCCATTATTTTATGAAAATAGAAAACTTAAATTAAGTGTGAATCTTAAAATTTATGGACGACCATATTTGGTAATAAATATGTGTGCTGTTATCCTGGTTTCAGTAGCTCGCCAGTTTATTATTGGTTTGGTTGTATGTATGATTATGACTTTAAATATTGTGCTTATATTTAAGTGGATTAAATTTCGTTTCCTCAATCATAATAGAATTATTACCCATTACCTTTTTTTTGCTTTCTGGTGAAGTTACCATAATATCACTCTTGTTAATTATTTACATGGGTATAAGATTTCCCATTCCACCGATTACTGGCAGTATATGTTTATAATTTATGACAAGTAATTAAAACTAAATTTTAATTAATTAAACATATTCAAATAAGTCTGAGAATATCATTAATTGAAATAATTTCTCGTTGTAAAAAGGCACTTGTAGAAAATCAATGAAAATTATAAAGTAAGCTATGGACACTTCATTAAGTAAAAAATAGCAACCAAAACTATGGTACCTATATAACCTACATATAACTAAAGAAAACTGTTTTCCAGTATTTCTTTAATCATCCTTCTGTAGTACTTAATGACCTGTTTCCTTAGCAACCAAACCCTGTCTAATATTAACTTGTATTTTCAAATTAGAGTCAACATGTGTTATTGTCAAATGCCGTTTGGATAATATTGAGACTTGTTTTAGTTCGACTACAATTATGTACTAATAATTAATAATACTGTGCATTTAATAAAAAATATTTGAAATAACATAATAATATATTATCCTAAAACAATTTTTAAACGCTGCAGTAAAATGTACTTTAATTTTAAATAAATTTAAATCAATGATTATGACAACAACTGAAATTAGTTTAATTGATTAGATCTTAATGACACCATTCAAGTTGGAGCTGCAGGGGTACTTCAAATGAGAGCGGTCAAGTAAAATAGGACACAAAGGGTATTTCAAATCCGAGCCCGACTGCAAGAAAACTGCTATAAAGCAACTGCAGCAGTATGCGCTTTTCTTTATCCTCTCAACAGATAATACACCTTAACAATCCCCGTCTCATCATAAGTTTGTTACCAAGTTGCCACACTGGTTTTTTACAAAATCTTACATCTGTATATTATCTTTCTTCTAGAAAACGCCAGAGCATAGAAAGAAAACTCGGTTAATCCATAAAATAAGAACATAAAGTAGCATAAAAATGATGAATCAAAGGCAAAGAATTCACACATGACAAGAATTATACAAATTGATGCAGAGGAGCAAAATTTAAAGCCGCAGCAAGCAATAACAAACGCATCACTCAGGCAAGGTATTGGTTGAATATATCTCCACGGAACTGAAACCTTTGCCTCTTTTGCCTCGTAGCGAGTGATGAGTTGTGTTAACAGTGAATGACCCCGATGAACCTATCAACTTAATGAAACTCCAATTTACATAATCGCACAGGAACAAGTTCTGTCGTTTCCACTATCAAATTCATCATCCGATCCATCCACTTCACTGCAGTTGAACGACAAATTGCAACGTATTGAATCAATTATAAGTAGATAATAAAACATGAAAACAAAATACACATAACAAGGAAAAAGTTTATAAACTTTCATCACAATCAACACATGTAAGAATACATAAAGATAGTACAGCCGAATACATAGAATTACGGGCTTCAAACTTGTCCAGATCCTGGGATTAAGAATGAAAAATCACTCTAGTTCGGCTAAAAATAATTACGAGAAGTGTAAATAATAAGTAAATATTGTCTCTTTAAGATTTTATTTGAAAAGTCTAAATTATAAGATACGTGTACATGACTTTAATAAACAATGTGATCAGAAATTTTTACTCTTGACTGCCCATATATGTATGCATAATCACAATACTATCCCCACATCTTTAAAATGAGAATCATTCTCTCTCTAAAAGTGTGTCTATTAATAATTAATATATAAACGTTATTTTTTACAACTTTTACAATTTGGAATTTGTTGAAGGAGACCTGAATTTGCTGAATATTTATAATCAATATTTACACTTTCAAGGTCCCACGAGGACCTTCAAGGAATCAGGGTCGGGGATGGGAAAATATTAACGCAGGGAATCAAGGATGGGGTCATGAGGAGATAGGAGTAGGGAAATAATAGAGACAGGGATAGGGAGGTACTTCCCACCCTAACTCCTGTCATCCCTACGGTGCACTAGACCGGTAATTGACAAACTAATAGTAGCATGGTCTCATTTATAATGCACTCATTAAATATATAAAGAGAACTATTGAATGAAAATAGAAACATAATCTCAAGGTTTCCTATCACTACAACATGCTTTACATGGCCCCGTAACGCAATTTTAAACAAGTCTTGATCCTTGCCTCTTTAAATTGAGTTCCCAAAATTGTATTCTTATTCTACTTTTTATTGGATCCTGACACAAGAAATAATAATGCAAAAAAATTGCTGATGTGGCATATGCAAAAATCACTAGTCCACACCAGCTAACTTTTTCCGTGGCAATATATCACAATTGAGAATTCAATGTTTTCATTCCTCAATTAGAATTAATTGAAACCTGCTCATCTCTAACAACCAAAGCACGTTCCTTTACAAAGACCCTTGTGAATTAGATTACTATCCAATCATCTCCTGAAAACATTTCAAAAGACCATAGATGCATTCAACTCTACCAAAAATGTTATATCAACGACCACCAGGTCCAGAAACTTTAAAATATCAACAGCGGAAATTTAAATACATTTATCATTATCAAAAGCATTGAAAAAAATCCCCAGTGTGCTTATCAAAAGAAACTTGATTTTCAGACAACTTACAAAAAATGGTCAGATACAAATTAGCAGCCTTTGTTGTTAAAAAAAGACACCATCAAACACCACAACATTCCCAAGGATTTGATTTCTCTAAACTGAGGAAATGCGCTTTAGAGGTCAAAAATACAGTTCTAATCATTGGTTTTCGAAAATCAACAGTCAATACTTTAATAAAATACAGCATGTATAAAACAGACTGTGAAATCTCAACTCACATTAACCTTTTAATCAACTTGCTGTAATTGTACTTTGTCCTCTAAATACACCCCTCATTTTAGAGGAATCAAGTCCCCAACCCAAGTAAAATCTGTCATAGACTTTATGCCAAGCAGAAAAACAAGCTGAATCTGACATCAAAACTCAACTATCCAAAGAAATAGTGTATTAAGTTGAAAAGATTTACAAAAGATCAAGAGCAAGCATATGCTACCAAGGTGAATCTATGACTCTATTCTTATTCCTCCAACATCGATGCCCATTGTATCAAAATGCTAGAAAATGCTCCATTTTCATACTGTTTCCAAGTTAATCTCCTCAACCAACATGCGAGCTACTTTTGCTCTATGCCAAACCAGTAGTAGTACAAAAGATGTCCATGGCTCAACCAGAGAGCAAAAAAAATCTATTTACTACTAGTAAAAATTTCTTCCATTTTTTAATTGGCAAAAAGCATTATTTTGGTGTAATTGGTGGAAATCTTCATAACACAAATAAACCCACTGAAGATCACAAAGGTAATACAGCTTAATAAGTTAAATAAATAAACATATGGTGTAGAACCTTGTATGCATTATGTCCATATACTCATAGAAAGTTTCAACTTCAAAAAAAGGAGAAAAGTGCCAGCTGTGTTTAGTTGTGATGATTGATAAGATCAAGCTCAAAACAGATCAATAAGGTGCAAGAAATGAAAATAGCAGAAATTAAGTGATTGCACATCCAACAAAAAACTAAATTCAGGAATCTCTTGTATATACTTCTTCCTGTGGACAAAAGAATAATTTGGTCATAATGGAATTAAGTACAATGATTGAGGGTAAGGCATCCTATCCTTTAAAAAAAAGGTCCAAAAGAAAAACCAAACAAAGGGGAGTAATCAAATCAACTTAACCCTTCCAAGTTACAAATCCATTTCATATAGAAAGACCATGTTACAAGAGCCATTAACCAAACACCATAGGAAAGCAAGTGCGAGAAATTAAAATTTGCCTGAATGTTTATCATTCCTCTCCAATTAAAGATTCCAAAAAACTTCAAAAAAGTCATGTTGATTGTTGCCACAGCACCGCCACTAATTTTTCCATAAAAAAATCAAAATATAGCTTAAAATAAAAGAATTCGAGGGCCCAAGCATGCTTTTTAACACTTTTAATTAAAATTTCACATTTAAAAAATAAATAAATAGGCCTCAAATTTGAAGGGAAAAATTAAGTCTCACCATTATCAATTACAAATACAAAAAAGATAAACAATGCAAAAACAAATGGCTTTGGTTTTAGACTAAGTAAAGCTCATAACACAATGAGTTTTAGAGGATTACTAATTAACAGCAAATCTTTTTATTTATACTAGATTACAGCATCTGAAAAAGAGATGAAGCAATAAGTTGGGCATGGGTTGAGTAAAAACAAAAAAAAAAATAAAAACAGGAAATGAATAAACACATAAACGGGCCCTAAATTTCCATAAAGGACTATTATTCTGTAAATTAACAGACAGAACTTGACCAGAGAAAGAAAATAACAGACTTCAAACTCAAGTTGAAAGTTGAAACCTTAAATAAAGCATCAAGAAAGGTCATCCCAAGCACTAGACATTTCTAGGATTCAGTAGAACTAGAGGTTAGAACACGTATCTTAGACCTCAACCATGTAGTCAGAATTTTTTCTAATCATTTTGAGTAAGAAAAATTATTTTACCATTGTTCTATAGGTCATATTTTAAAAACTAAACATATGATTGACTTAACAATTTTTCAGACCTTTTAACTTGATTGTTTAGGGTGTATTTGGTAGAGTAGAAAATAGAAGGCGTGAATACGAATCTTTCAACACAAAGTGTGTCCAAGTGGCATCTCACATTTTCATTCAATAATCAAGCCCAGTGACCAGCTTAAGACCTAACAGCATTTAGATTCAATGAGTATAAAACTCCTTAGGGGCTTGGAGAAACCATATATGCTTCTTCTCTAATCAGATTCAGTTCACATTTCAATTTTAAAAAATGAAAATTTATTTCATTCAACTTAGCCTCAAGCCAAAATGCTCAATGCTTCACATATTATTTATCACAACATCAGATGTTTGTGTCGTTTATAATAAAGATGGGGGAAATGAAAAGGCCTCAAAAAGTATATCTAAGTATATCTGATTCACTGATGTCAATCACACAATATTAAGTAACAGGAGTTCCCAACAATAAAGTCTGATAAACAAGAGAGTTAAAATTTAGCATTCAAATAAAAGAGAAGCTAGTGTAGAAAATAAAATATTCAAATACCTGGGCTCAAATTCTCGAATTTCAACAAGCTCGCTACCACAATTATCCGTCCACTGCACTTTCCTTCTTTCTGCTTGACCACCAGGAGCACAAATCCCCTGTCCACCTGCTGCTTCCTGTTCACTAGCAGCCTCAACATGAACCGGTTTAACAATTTGCGGCTTCTTTATACTACTTTTAAGTGTAACCTTTCTGTTATCATTTCCATCATCTAGATGTGCAGAAGGATCATTTCCCTTGTTGGAAACCAGAGGCCCTGGAGAGACATCATGCTGCTGGGCAGGGCCCACTTTAAGAGGAGAGGGAGTATCAAGCCCTGCGGAAGTGCGACCAAAGCAAACAAAGGAGGCACAGCCGCGGGAGAGGCGATTCTTTGTAGAAGCCAGCTGGAGCTCGCGGTCAGTTTCTTGGTCTACCAACTGGTACTGGTTCCACGGCGCTACTCTCATGGGTTTATCCTCATCCCTCTGACCCAAGAGGAGAAGGCTCAGGCCCTTAGTATACCCTGAAGCCGAAGCAGAGAAGAATCCTCCTCCTTCTACTGCCAATAACATCAGTTCTGCTCATCGGCGCACCATAAAATGCTTTCTATGTAAGGCTCCGTTCTCTCTGAAGAACCTAACAGCCTTATCAACCAAAAGTAACCAGAAATCAGAATGATTTTCGTTAGTTATAAAATTTTTAACATTCTTAACAATAATTTTCATTCCACTTACTCTTTCAACTATGAAAAGGCATAATATGCTCTGTCGAGCCAATTCAATGTCGATTAGATAAGAAAAGCACATTTATAGCAAAAACACATATTTGAAAAGCCTTAGGAGTTAAGAGAAGCACAATCTCACAGAACTAAAACCATTTCGAGGCATCTTCAAGTTTCCAGATGCTCAAAAAGTGGTGAATCTGTTGTTCAAAGTAAATAAATAATAAATCCACGCAGCTAAAATCGCAGATACCTTTTTAGCCAAAATCATCAAAATATTTGTATAGAAAAAAGCTCGAAATCCCCACAACTCGCTTTTGTCAATACTCCCAACCATCTTATATAATCCGTCACGTATATTTTCTTACCATCCTATGGAACATGCATATGATACACACATAAATAAACAATTTCCGTTGATTCACTACAGAGACAGGAAGATCTCTACCTCAATGCAACCACTCGGAAAATACGTTAGTGAGCAATTTCTCGAACACAATAAGAAAAAAAATCCAAGAAACCAATTTAAATTGCAAAAACCAAAAATAGGTAAGTTACAAAAAAAAAAAAAAAAAAAAAAAAAAAAAAAAAAAAAAAAAAAAAATAAAAAAAAAAAAAAAAAAAAAAAAAAAAACAAAGCTTCTGAGTTACTTGAAAATGCACGAGAAAGAAAATCAGAAACACCGAGCCCCGAGCACACTGAAATCACACTCAAATCGAACAACGCGGAGCGAGATTTCGAAGTGTCGGTTTTCCCTCACTTCTCCGGGAAACAAAATGGAAATCCTAGATCGAAGAAGAAGGAGCGAGTTTACAGTACCAAAACGGTGCCGGAGAATCAGAACGGAAGGTCGCCGGCGCGAGGATGGACGGCAACGATTTGGAGCATCCGGACGAAAAACTCGGAGAGTAATTGAATAGAAAGATGAATAAGAAGGAAAAAAAAATCCGGTTCTGTATATTTTTCTTCTGGTTTCAATTATTTAAAAGGAGGATAGGATAGTGACCCACACGGCGCATGATAGCGACCTGACCCCATTCTTCAGTGTGCGCAATGGCATGTTATGTTTTTTATTTATTAATTAATTTGTCTAACATAACTGTTTTATTTTTAGCTGTCGTTATTTATTTCTTCGGTAGTTAAAGAATTGTTAATTTTAATCGCTTGTTTATTCTGCTTTCTTTCTCGAGAGAAAATCGTCACTGACAAATCTAGAAAGCAAGCCTTTTAAGTAGTTAAACAAAATAGTTTCAATAATGAATAAACAGTTGATGTTTGGAAAATTCTAGAAAAGGGAATACCAGCCAACAGTGTAATTACACGTCCTTTTAACTCGTTTTGCTTTTTGTGTGGTGAATCTTAAGTGAAGATAAGACGTCGACTAAAATGGTAGACATGATGAAATTCATCTGTGGAAATTGGTTCGTTCAGCTTTTTGACAACAAAAGAGGATCAACTTGGAAAAAAAAATGTTGTTCTTCCTTAATTAAGACAAGTCAATATATGTTTACTCAAGAAAACTCCAGCCAGCAAGTTGGAGTAATGGATACAATGTGTCTCCCCAAGTACACATTAATTAACCCTGACATTTTTATAATTAAATCAGACATAAAGGGTTTTTTTTCAAACAGTTCTGTGTTCTTATTGGCCAGATTCCCTCATTGGGTAAAGTGGACACTTTTTGTTATTTAATGTCTCAAAAGTATGTTGAACCAATTATTACAACAGGTGAAATGAAATTGTATGTATAGTGTGAGTTAGAGTATTCAAATACCTGGAAATTGTGTATAGTATAAAAGGTATTCTGTGTGACTGTAAAAAAAAAAAACAGTGTCACATATATAGAGTGAAAATTCACTTAAGAAGTAATTAGCCTTTGAGTTTGGCTTCAATTTTACAAGAAAGAGGTTGGGTTCTAAAAAGGAACACACAAGAGTGACACATTTGAAAACAGTGGTAGGAGCTAAGGTTTCCCCTTTGGAGAATATTTCTGTAGTTGTTACACAATTCTTACAAACCAATGCAGTCTATTGGCACTTCCACCCAAGGGAACAAGTAACCCTAAATTGTGAGGAGTGGAATATATTCTGGAAAGCAAGGGTCCAAATTTGGAATTCTGAAATGAAAAGCAAAGGTCCAAAATTGTCACTTCCAAACAAACCTATGACAATGGGATCAATAGAGTTTCACCTCGTGAACAGCATCTTCCTCACCGTTAGCACACTCTCCCATGGGAGAGTGTTCACCCTAGGAGGAGATTATATCAGCAAAAAATACATGATTGCTCATTTTCATGCAGTACAACTTACTACTACACAACACCAAAAGTTGTTACAACCAGTGATTTTTCATTCCTCTTCTTTGATTTATATGTCATGGATTTAAATTATCATAACATCTCAACTCCCTGAGCATTCCTACATGTTACACTATAGTATTAATATAAAATAAAATATGAGAAAAATCGGGAATGTGTATATAAATATTCATGCCCAGTCTAAAGAAGGAAGAAGCTAATTGACCTTTGCATACAGATTAAAGAATGATTCTAGTGTTTTTAAAATTGTTTAATGAATTAATTTTCTAATAATAACATTAAATTAACTATATAACCTTTCCAGAAGTGAATTTTAATGAGAACTAAACTCTATAAAATAAAGCTTTATAAAATTAATTTGTAAGTGAGAAACTTTATAAAATTAATTTGCAAGTGAGGTTTATATCCATGATATTAACAGCCTGATTTATGCTTGAAATTAAATATTTATAGATATAAGTCTATTAAATTTTATTAAAATAGGTTCTAATATTATTAAATTTTAAATCTAACTCAATAAACTTTATAAGATAAGATTTATACCTATTTATATATTATAAATTAATTTTTAAAATCTCAAAACATAACTACTATATCACTTAACATGAGTTCATTTTCTTTTACCCTCTCCTTTAGTTTCTTTTTACAGTTTTAAAATTATTGAACCTGCAGGGCAATTGGAGTTTCTCTAGTTTGTCAAAAGAGTGTAAGCATCTCTCCACTCTATCTGTAAGATTATTATTAATAAAGTACAAATCATAATAATATTATAAATTGAAAATGCACAAATATAAATATAAATTTGTAATTATTAAATAATATTTCACTTATTAATTAATGTTTAACTACTTAATTTAATTCTCTTAAGAAATACAATAGTAGGTGACACTTCATTCATTTCAAAGCTATAGTTGTTTTAATAATTTAGTTTTGTTTCAGAACTATAGTACAAATTCAAGATATGAGTTGTAATACTTTTTATAATTGTACTTTTATTTATATCTACTATTGCATTAAAATTTAACAACTGATACATTAAATAAGAATATTTTTATTTCCCAATATGACATTGTTGCAATATCTCACAAGTGGCTTGGAGATGTTTCCAATGATAAAAAAAAGTCAACAAAAAAAATTTCTATACACATGACCTAACTCTGCTTATGTAAGTGGTACAACTTTGCATAAATAATCAAATAACCAATTGTTTTAATTATTTAAATCTAACACTCTGTATTTATAATTATTGATAACCATTGATACACTGATAAAGTGAAAATATAGATACCAAGAGAATTAACCTAATGTATATTTTGTATAATATAATATTTTTGTAATGATGCATACCTTTTGATGTTTCGATTTGTTTCTTGCAATTTGGAGAATGAGAACGTGCTGAGACTTTTAATACTGTATAAGTTGTTAAAACCTAACTAGGAATCAAACAAAATTGTTAACCTCTATACATAATAAAATTTGTTCCCTCTGTCCCTTATATAGAATAAGACATTTTATTATTTTAAAACTTTGTATATGCAAATCGCCTTATGTTGTCATCTTAATGAGAACAAATATATATAGAAGGAAAAACCAAAACGGGTTAAAAGGCTAATACCATTAAAAAGAAAATATGTGTTTATCTAGAAAGGTAGATGTTAATTAGGTCTATAGTAAGATTAGATGTATCTATCATGTACATCATTTCCTTTATCTTCCATGCCATATCTTCAAAGCAATTCTATTATCTTACCAAAACTGTGTCAATCCACAATGAACTAATTACATCAAAGGTTAAACGCAAAAATCAGTCGCTATGAAATACTTTTTACAAACTTACAAGTATTTTCTATAAATATATATATATATATATATATATATATATATATATATATATATATATATATATATATATATATATATTTTT